>ERZ808028.5-NODE-5-length-284824-cov-21.777381_pt1 | contig 284824 bp, 247 predicted proteins | sample MGYA00380184_ERZ808028 | MGnify/ENA primary metagenome ERZ808028 (study PRJEB31490, sample SAMN06133397) | mouse gut metagenome | isolation source: J8_1 | host: mice | place: China: Chengdu | collected 2015-05 ...
GGTAGACACGGGAGGTTCGCTGCCGTAGATGGATGGGTATACAAAAGGCCATGTAGAACGAGGGCAATGACGTTCTGTTTCGTATACTCAAAATCCTCTATTTTCGTACCAGATGCAAAGAAATGTCCATCTTCCTGGCTCATTCATCTGAGATATGAAACTAAAAATTCCTTGAAAAATAAGGAAAAAAGACTTGACTAAATAGGGAGGGTGATTCGATAAAGGAACCTACTTCTTTCAAAATGGAAAGGCGGTCATTCGGAAATTGCTTTCCATCGATTGTGAAACTGCCTTTTGTGGGCGCTGTCAATCCCAAGAGCATTTTCATAGTAGTGGATTTGCCCGCACCATTAGGACCGAGAAAGCCGTAAATACTGCCTTTCCGAATGTTCAACGAAACGTTATTAACAGCCACAAAAGATTTGTATTTTTTTGTCAACTGTTTTGTTGTGATTATGTAATCCATATAAACATCTCCTTTCTTTGCCTACATGTTACCAGCGCAACCTTGTGACAACATTCTCTTTACCTTACATCTACCTTACATTTTCATAAATCCCCAAAAATTCATAAATATATGGTAAAATAACAGGGAAAGTACAGTTCATGCTTACATGAAGCCGTATTTGACGAGAAACCCATCGAGACGGCAGTCGAGATGTTACGATGTAGCTGTGAAAGGAGATTGACTATGAATGAAGATTATCTGCTGAATAAACGTATACTGCTTGTTGATGATGAACAGGAGCTTTTAGATATGGTTTTGTCTATTTTGACTGAATACGGATTTCAAAATGTCAAAACTGCAAAAAATGTGAAAGAAGCTAAGGAACAAGCTGTAAAATCCCGTCCGGAATTAGCAATACTTGACGTAATGCTTCCGGACGGGAACGGGTTTGAGTTAATGGAACAGCTAAAGAAAGGCGGCGATTACCCCATTCTTTTTCTTACTGCCCGCGGCGAAGATGATGATAAATTCAAAGGCTTTGGTTTGGGAGCCGATGATTATATTATAAAACCCTTTTTGCCAAAAGAGTTTTTGTTTCGTGTCATGGCAATCTTACGCAGAAGCTACAAAGACGAAAATCCTCTTGTATGCTTACATGATAGTCAAATTGATTTTTCGCGTGCGGAGGTCATAAAGAATGATGAACACATCCCATTGACAGCAAAAGAACATGATTTGCTGTCTGTCTTATATCGCAATGCGGGGCGTATTGTGACGATTGATGCATTGTGCGAAGCAGCATGGGGCGACAATCCCTTTGGATATGAAAATTCTTTAATGGCGCATATACGCCGTATCAGAGAAAAAATAGAACAAAATCCTTCACACCCCATTTCTTTGGTTACAGTCAAGGGATTAGGTTATAAGTTAATTGTAGAGGGGAAATAGCATGAAAAGTATTCCAAAACTAATACGCCGCTTTGTGGGAATAATGGCGTTGAGCACAGTATTTCTAGTCATTTTGAATATTATTTTTTTTGCGATAGTCTTTGTAAGAAATGCGTCAACATTTTCCCCGTGGGATATGGCGGATCATGCCGCCGCCGCATTGCAATTAACAGATGGCGGTTATTCCATATCTGATAATGTAATGGCTGAACTAAAAGAAGAAAATGCCTGGGCTATCCTTATTGACAATGATACACGGCAAGTTGTATGGCGGACAGATAATTTGCCTAACAATATTCCTATGCAATATACATTATCAAATATAGCGGAGCTGACGCGAGGCTATGTAGATGGATACCCTACTTTTACGGGAGAAGCGCAAAACGGATTATTGGTATTAGGCTTTCCAAAAGAAAGATTTTGGAAGCATACAAGGGCAAGTTGGGACTATAACTTTATTGCTAATTTGCCCAAAAACACAATTATTTTTTTGATCATCAATATTGTCTTAATTTTCCTTATATATGTTGTGGTTGATTCTAAATTGTTGCGTTCCATTAGACCAATAACAAATGGAATACAAAATTTGTCAAACGGCAGTCCTGCTTGTATTAAAGAAAAGGGTGTGTTTGCTGAATTAGCTGAAAAAATCAATAAAACATCTAAAATATTACAAATGCAGGCTGAACAGTTACGAAAAAAAGAAACTGCAAGGGCAAACTGGATCGCGGGCGTTTCCCATGATGTCAGAACACCGTTGTCAATGATTATGGGGTATGCCGGACAGTTGGAAAATTCAAAAAATCTGTCAGAAATTGAGCGTAAAAAAGCAGCTGTCATTATAAGGCAAAGTAGTCGAATGAAAGATTTGATTAACGACCTCAATCTCGCTTCCAAGCTCGAATATGATATGCAGCCGCTAACAATGAAACGGGAAAATGCAATATCTATTGTTCGGCAGGTTATTGTGGAATTTATGAACACCAATATTGATGATAAATTTCCGATTGAATGGAAAACTGCTGATACCCTGTCTGCCTGTTACATTAACGCTGATAAGGATTTACTGAAACGTGCAATATCAAACCTTATACAGAATAGCATAAACCACAATGAAAACGGGTGTGTGATTTATGCATCCATTGATGATGATAACAATACCTGTAAGATTTGCATTGAAGATAACGGGAAAGGAGCGTCCGACGAACAGATTGACAGACTAAACAATGCACCGCATTATATGATTTGTGATACGAATACTACCGAACAGCGGCATGGTTTGGGATTGCTTATTGTGAAACAGATTATAAAAGGGCATAATGGAAAAATTTTAATAGACCATAGTGAATACGGTGGATTCAAAGTCGTACTAATCATACCCAAATAAATTTGCTTGAAAAAGCGGGGAAACCTGCAACTTCGATGACGCTGGATCCATTCCCAACAAGCAAAATCTGTCCTGCAGGCCATAGCGCGGACGGGCAGATTTACGAAAAAGGGTTCTCTATTCTTGCTTACACCAGTATGAAAGAACAGCGGCTTTCGATTTCTCAAAAGCCGCCGTTTTGGGCGTGATAATGCTCCGCTGTACAACAGCCAGAGCTGGACTGGATTTCCTATTGCGTGTGTTCGTCAAATTCTGCTTGGCTAAATTTCTCAACGGCTGTCAACGTTCCATACCCGGAAGTGTTCAAATTTGCAAAATCACGAACCGTATAGATGTCGATTGACCCGTTTGCGTTCCACGAACTCCGGATTTCGCCCTTGAACTTGCTGCTGGTCAGGCCTTCGCCGTTGGAAGTCAGCACATCCTGAAAGTACCGCACTTTTTCACCGTAGAAATACCACTGGTCACTTTTGAAGTCATAAGTGATACCAAACGACTCATATTCCTTCGCCATATCTTCAAGCTCCTTTGCAGAGGGCGGATCGCCGGCTAGGGCAACGACTGGAGGAGGATTTTTGATTGCCTCAATGTCACGGGCGGCAAATTCTTCCGCCGAAAACTCCTTTACACCGATCAGCTTTCCGCTGGGGTCGAAAGAGCCATCTTCGGAGCGGACAATGTTGTTGAGGTCACGGACGGCATATACATCAACCACGCCATTTTCGTTGAAAAAGTTGTTACCAGCCTGCGCTTCGTTCTCCACGGTATAGTAGTCCTCGAACCACCGTACTATTTTGCCGTTATATTGCAGTTCGTTTTTGATGGCATCGTACGTCAGGCCAAACTGCTCATAGGGCTTAAATTGTTCCTCGTAGGAGACATCCTTGTCTGCCCCTCCATCTTCGGTAGTTTCAAAAAGGGTCGGGCCAGACGCATTTGAGGTTTGGGGGGAAATCGTACCGAGTGAAAGAATACCGCCGCTCTGGGATGCTGCTGGCGTACTGCATCCGGCTAAACTCCCTACAAGCAGCACTCCGCCAAGGGCTAACGCAAGTAATTTCTTTGAGTTCATTGAAATAAACACCATCCTTTCTTTGAGTGTACTTAAAGAATACCATCCTTTTTTGTGATACATTTGGGAATAGTTTGTGATTTATGTGTAGTTGAAAAGCGGCGGGCTAATTGCCCACCGCTTTCCTATATCTGTCAAATTGTAAAAGAAAACTTTACCCCAGACTGTGTATTGCATACGGCACATTCACTTCCATGCCGGCGCAGTATCTCCTGCACAATATACAGCCCCAGCCCACTTCCGCCGTTATTTCGGCTCCTGGATTGCTCTACACGATAAAATGCGTCAAATAGTTTCGGAATACTATCTTCCGGGATGTTTGCCCCCTTATTTTCAATTGCAAAATTTATCCGGCCATGTTCCGCACAGGCAGAAATGCAGATGGACGCCCCTTGCGGAGAATACTTGATTGCATTTCCTATTATATTTGAAAACACCTTTTCCATTAACATTCTATTTCCAGTTATGAAAGTGGAGGGGTGAACATTGAGATGTACCTGCAAATCTTTCCCCACAATCAAATCTTCGGTTTCGCTTAAATAGGATTTGATGATCTGAATGCAATCAAAGCGGTCTTTTTTGAAATCTGCCCCTGCCGTTTCCAATCGGGAGATTGTTAATATTTCCTGCACCATTGTTTCAAGGGTATTTGCAATTTCCAGCGATCTTGTTAAATACTTCTCACGGTCTTTGTATGCACCAATACCGAGCAGCATCCCCTCTAACTGGCCTTTGATAATGGTGATGGGCGTTTTCAGTTCATGGGACACGGCTGAAAAGAAATCTGTACGGGCCTGCACCAATTCCTTTTCATGTTCAATATCAGCTTCAAGTTTCCTGTTTGCGCTTTGCAGATCGGACAGGGCGGTTGAAAGATTGAGGGATAGCCTGTTTAGGCTTTTTCCAAGGGTTCCCAATTCGTCAGTCCGTTGTTCGTCAACCGTCCAATCCAACTGCAAGTCAGACATTTTTTCGGATATGTGGCTGATTTCCAGCACAGGACTTGTAATCATACGAGAGTAAAGCCATGATATGACAAAGGCAACTATCGAAACAGTCAGCAGGATAAGCGGGAAAATACGGATAAAGGACTGTTGCAGTTCCAAGATATGTTCTGCCTCACCATAAACAACAAGCGTATAGCGGTCATTACAATCAGAAAAAGAAAAATAGTAATGGTTTGATAACACGGGAGAGGTTTCACCAAAGCCAGAGACCGCCGTTTGTCCGATATTACCCTCCCATTCGTTATCAAATTCATTTGTGGGTAATGCAACCCAATCGCCGCTACTGTCGTATAACTCAACTAAATTGATTTCCGTATCTGCAATAAATTGATCGAACAGTCCACCACTGTCTGAAAGGGACACTTGCTCCAGTTCAGACACAAAGCCCTGCGCCCGCTCATCCAAAATTGTGTTCAGCTTGTTGGAGTAGGTCTGCGGCATTAACCATGCCAACATTCCGAACACCAGCAGCGACATACAAAACAGCATAATCACGGTAATGAGAAACACCTTTGCAAAAAGACTGCTTTTAATTTTCTTTGTCAATTTTATATCCCACCCCTCGGATTGTCTGAATAAAATTAATTCCCAGTTTTTTTCTTAGGTTTTTGATATGCGTGTCAACCACGCGCTCTTCCCCATAAAAGTCATACCGCCACAGTTTATCCAAAAGATTTTGCCGTGTTAAAATGCGTCCTTGATGGGTCAGCAGTTCATTCAGCACTTCAAATTCCCGCTGGGTCAGTTCATAAGTGGTTTCGTCCACCATGGCCGTATAATTGTCGTAATCCAAAATAAGGTTTTGGTAAGCAATCGTTTTATGTTCATCCTCCCCAGGCCCGCCGCTCCGCCGCAAGACAGCGGCAATTTTGCGAATTAAAATCGGCACGGAGAAAGGCTTTGTAATATAATCGTCAACTTGCAAATCCAGCCCCCGTATCTGCTCTTCCTCGCCATTCAATGCGGTAAGCATGATAATGGGAACCTTAGACTGTTTGCGTATTAGTTCACAGACGGCAAAACCATCAATTTTAGGGAGCATCACATCAAGCAGAACCAAATCAAACGGTGCGGTTGAAAATACGGAAAGAGCCTCTACTCCGTCATTTGCTAAAATAATATCATAGCCTGCCTCTTGCAGAAAGTTCTTCAATAATTCTTGAATATCCAAGTCATCCTCGACAACTAAAATCCTTTGCATAATGCCGCCTCCGAAAAAAGCATATCATAGAATTTTGTGATTAGTGTGTAGTTTCCAAATTTCCTGCTTATTATACCTCTGTCCGGCGTATTTCGCAATCTTGCCGAGTGAAACATAATACTTCCTAAAAATGCAAGAAATCCCTCGCTCCCTTATGTAGAACCGGGGCCGGCACACCTAATTTCTGTTTGCTGCGTCGTTGATTTCAATCATATAAATGTCACAAGGCGATAGTTTCATATTTTCGGTAGACATTGCATTTCTTCTTTGAATGTCAGCAAAGCCTTATCCCGTTCTGCAACCGTTACAAGTTCCGGGGCATTGATAGAATAAGTGACATTCGCATCAACGAAACAGGAAAAACCATATACTGTTTCCCCGTCCTCGTCCAGATAGTCGCACGGTCTGCTTTGTTTAGAGAGTGGCATAAAAAATGTAAGTTCTTCTCTCATATGCTCGCAGTATAATTCCTGGGACGAAAAGGGTATCGTGGTTGTGAAAAAGTCGTAGTTTTTGTCATCGTGGGATATAGTGTTGCCCACATCAGCTACTGCGGCAAGAAGCTCTGTCAATTCATCGGGTGTCAGTGCAAGCATTGCATTAAAATCGGCTATGCTCTGCTGTCCGTAATTCCCTGTCTTATATGCAATCAGCTTTTCATATGCAGCAGACGCAGTAGGGGAAACGGTGGGGCTTGAAGCCCCGGTTGTTGACTTTACAGGTTGGCTAATAGTGGTTTTCAACAAATTTATTTGCTGTTTACCTATTTCCGGGTACAAAAAATAGGCAAGCAATAGCGCGGGCAGATTTACGGAAAAGAGTACTTTTTTCTCAGGGTGATGCGATGTCCGGAAGAACATCTGCCGGTTATTGAGGGAGCATTAGACAGGGCTATCCGGCATCAGGGCATTCTGTGCGTCGGGGAATGCAGCTATCCTGTATTTTAGAGAATCTTGATAATACCCTTTTGTTTGCAGTACAATATTATTTTGGGAAAATAGGACTGAAATGAGTCCCATGGTTTTCCGAAATATAAATAAAATATAATAAATTATGATAGAAACCTAAAAGAGGTGGAACGGTTGGAACAAAAGATTAAACAGGATAATAGAGGGAACATAGGCAAAAATATCAGGGAAATAAGGGTTTCAAAGGGGATAGGACAGACAGAATTGGTTCGTTTACTGGAGCTTCAGGGCATCCCAATTACAAGGGAATGCCTTGTGAAAATAGAGCGGGGAATACAGCATGTGCAAGTTGATCAATTAAAGGCCATCAAGGATGAACTTAAAACGACATATGAAGAATTATTGAAATGAACAAATAGATATCATAAAGGATGACTGGTAATATGGCAAAATATAAGGTTAAAACCAGGGGATACCAGTTAGTTGTGAAAGCGAAGCTGACCCTGAGAGAAAAACTGGATGAAAGGCAATTTACCCTGTTTTCAGGCAAAAATATCAGAGGATTGCTCAAAGCAAAACGTCTGGGCAGGAATGCCGTGCAATATTCGGGTCCGATTGGAATCAGTCTGGTAGAGAGACTGAAGAAACCGATCGTTAAATATGATTTTCTGTTTATCATGGAGCAGGTCGTGTACATCTTCCAAAAATTGAAAGCTAATTCCCTGGCCGCAAGTTCTGTGGTATTGGATTTAAGACATGTGTTTATAAATGAAACTACAAAGGAAGTACTGTTTATATATCTTCCGTTGGAACAAGCAGGGCAGGAGACAGATATATTTGCCTTTATGGAGTCTATTATCTATTCTGCGATTTCTGCCCGGGAAGAAGATATGGACTATATATCCCGATTTGTATATTTTATAAAGAGCCTGAATGTCTATGACGGGGAGAAGATAGAAAGATTTATAAGCGGTGAGGACAAAACGGTTGTCAGTACCATAAAAAGGCATGATGCGAGGAAAAGCAGTTCTGCGACAGGGAAGCCTGGCGCGCAAAATGAACAGTACGACGGCAGGAAAACAGAGGCTACGGGACTGTTGGACCATGAGGAGGCCACAGGACTGTTAGGCTATGGGGAGGCTACAGGACTGTTGGACCATGGGGAGGCCACAGGATTATTGGACCATGAGGAAGCCACAGGATTGCTGGAGGATGAGGAGGCCACAGGGCTTCTGGTGGAGGATGAGGAAGCTACAGCATTGTTACAGGAGGAAGATCATAGAGACGCATCGCTGTGCAGACAGAGGACATATGAAATCATCTTAATAAACAAGTCTGTTTTTCGTGTCGGAAAAGAAAGTAAATATGCTGATTATGTTGTGCGGGATAATGACAAGGTCAGCAGGAGTCATGCGGATATTATTACCAGGGGTAACAGATATTTTATTATGGATCTCAATTCCACAAATGGGACATATATAAACGGCAGACAGATCCCGGCGAGGCAGGAAGTGGAAATATTTAACGGTGATTGCCTGAAACTGGCAAATGAGGAGTTTGAGTTCAGAATATAACCGGGGGCGGGGAAAGGTGCATTTTACTGTTGCGGCAGAGACGGATGTTGGAACAACAAAAGAAATAAATCAGGACAGTATCCTTGTCAGACACGGGAAATATTCCGAAGAAGAGGTGCTTATGGCCGTGATCTGCGACGGGATGGGAGGACTGGATAAGGGAGAACTTGCGAGCGCCACGGTAATCCGGGCTTTTTTGCAGTGGTTTGACAAAGAACTGCCATATGAGTTGGAAAATCCGGACATGCAGGTTATCGGGGAGAAGTGGTCTCTGCTTTTGAAAGAGTTAAATGTCAAGATTCAGGAATATGGGCAGGCCAGAAAAATATCCCTTGGGACGACGTTTACCGGCATGCTGCTTGCGGGCAGTCAATATGTGATTGTGCATGTGGGAGATAGCAGAGCCTACCGGATCGGGAAAAATTTGCGGCAGATTACATCGGATCATACCCTTGTCGCCCGGAAATTAGAGCGGGGAGACATGACAGCGGAGCAGGCTAAAAGGGATAAACGCAGAAGCATGCTTCTCCAGTGCGTGGGGGCGTCCGACATTCTAAATCCCGATGTGCTGGTGGGGGATACGGAAAAAGGCATCTATATGCTCTGCTCCGACGGTCTCAGGAATGAGGTGACAGAGGGAGAGATCTTTGATGCATTTAATCCTAAGAAAAATGGTGACAGTGAGGCTATGCATGCAAATGCAGGCCATCTGATAAGGCTTGCAAAACAAAGACAAGAAAAGGATAACATATCCGTAATACTGATCAGAACTGACTGGGAGTGATAGTACATGGCTGAGGCAGGTTTGATTATCGGTGAAAAATACGAGATACTGACCAAGATCGGCGAGGGCGGCATGTCTGTAGTGTATCTGGCCAGGGACACCCATCTGAACAAGCAGTGGGCAGTCAAGGAAATCCGAAAAAAGGGCAGAGAAAAAGAAGATGATGTGGTGGTAAACAGCCTGCGGGTGGAAGCTGATATGATGAAAAAGCTGGACCATCCCGCGCTGCCCCGCATTGTGGATATTATAGAAAACAATGTGACGATTTACGTTGTGATGGACTATGTAGAAGGCTTATCTCTGGACAAGATATTGGCAGAGTACGGAGCGCAGCCGGAGGAAATGGTCATAGAATGGGGAAAACAAATCTGTGACGCGCTGATATATCTGCATGGACAGAACCCACCCATTATCTACCGGGATATGAAGCCGGCCAATGTTATGCTCAAGCCGGAGGGCAATATCAAAATCATTGATTTCGGCATAGCCAGGGAATATAAAGAGCAGAGGCTGGCGGATACCACACTGCTTGGAACCAAGGGATATGCGCCGCCGGAACAGTACAGCGGACAGACGGATGCCAGATCGGACATTTATGCGCTGGGAATGACATTGCATCATCTGCTCACGGGGATTGATCCCAGAGCGGGGGAAGCATATGCTCCTGTCAGAATGTGGAACCCTGAATTATCCGAAGGTATTGAACTGATCATCAACAAATGTGTGGAACCCGCAGCGGAAAACAGATACCAGAACTGTCAGGACATTCTATATGATTTGGAGCATCCCGGTCTTATCACTGAGGGCTATAAGAACAAACAGAAGAGAAAATTACGTATATTTTGCGCTGCGTTTACACTGGCAGTTCTCTGTCTGCTCTCGGGTATAGTCTGCGGAAAGATGTCGGAATACATCAATAACAGTGATTATGACGTGCTGATCTCCACTTCCACCGCGTCTTCCCTGGAGGACAAGGCGGCCAGCTACAAAAGAGCCATAGAAATATATCCGGAACGTACTTCGGCCTATCTGTATCTGCTCCAGGCATATGAGGACGAGGGAAGGTTCAGCAAGTCGGAAAATGATGAATTTCTGGCATTGTACAATGCTCATAGGGATTCTTTTGACGAATCCGGAACGGATGTGGCTGAACTTAAATATAAGATCGGAATGATGTATTTTAATTACTATACGGAGGATGACGGAGGATACAGTTTTTCCACAAGAGTGCAGAAGGCATATTCTTTTTTTGTAGAAAATTATGAGAGCGGAACAGAATTTGAGGGAAAAGCATTATCGGACTGTTACTACCATATATGCTCTTTTTATAAGAAATATATTCTGAGCGCTTCCACGGTGGAAGAAGCATCAAAGGATAATTTTGATATTTTGTTTGAAACCATAGAAAGCGCCCTGAGCAGTGTGGAGAATGCCGGCGCCTACGATCAGCTATCTTTATACAACGGTACATTTATGCTGCTGTATGATCAGAGAAACAACATTGTCCAGGTGAATGTGGAGCAGGAGGAGGTTCTGGCCCTGCTGGAAAAAGTACGGGACCGCGCCGCCGCTCTGACGGTACAGAAGGAACAGTCTCAAAAATTGCAGCAGGAAATACTGGATAACTATGATACATACAGAGAGGCGATTGAGAGGGCGTATAGAAATGCCCAAGAGAGGATTTAGATATGGCGGAGATATTATCCTTGATCTCGCTGATTTCTTTCCTGGCCGCCGGAGCGTTTGGCATATTGACGGTGATTCTGTGGTTTGTGTTTCGGATTCCCACTGTACAGGGAGAACTGTCGGGGAGAATTGTCAGAAAAAGTATCGAGCGTATGCGTAAAAGCAATGAGGAGGCAGCAAAGCCCGCCTGGGAACCGGGAACAACCATGGGAGAGCATCAGCAGTCCCCCGCTCATATGAGACAGGCAGAGAAAAGCAGGAGCGGGGGAGAAAAAGCGAAGACGGATCTGCTGTCCCAAGGCCCGCCGGGAGTGGATCATGGCGGGAAAACGGAACTGCTGACAGGGGAAAGGGGCACGGAAGCCGCTGCGAAAGGGCCGCTGAGGTGCAGGGCGCCCATGGTCAAAATAGTTCTGATAGAGGATATTCTTTTTATACACACAAGAGAGGTGATTGAGTGAACCGGATGAAAAGAAAGCGGTGGTATTATCGCCTGGCCGCGATTTTATTGTCTTGTTTTTCCGGGACATTTCTGCTGATGCCCCTGGCCGGCAGGTTTCCCCAGAAAAATGCCAAGGTAGTTCTGGCTTGTGTGGGAGCATTGTTCTGGATAACAGGGATCGGCGGCTACACACTGCTCCTTCTGGCCCACAGGGCGGAACGCAGAACGGACGGGAAGGATGAAAGGGCAAAAAGAACAGGAATTTTTCCTGTAAATACAGCGGCCTTGATTCTGGACATTATTTTTGCAGTGGGAGTAGTGATCTTGACTCTATGGTCGGGAAAATTGTTCATGCAGCGCTATGGGGCGTATGTGGTACTCTTTGTAACCACCATGGCTTTTCATATGCGGCTGTTGCTGGGTCTCTGGCCGGACAGAGGAAGAAAATGCTCCAAGGGAGGTATGAAGAATGACCGGGGTGGGAAGAAAGGCACCGGGAGGTAAGATGCGGGTCATGGATGAGATTATAAAAAGATACAATGTACGAAAGCGTCTGGCCATAGGGATGTCCCTGGTGATGGTGCTGGGTTTGCTGTCAAATTCTCTTATGCAGGTGAGAGCGGAGAAAAAAGAGGTAATTATTACAGTGACAGAAGATGAAGGGGGCCCTGTGGAAGGTGCGTCTGTCATTTATACCATTACCAGGGGAAGTGCCGGGTCCGTATCGGGTGACGGCGCCGGAACCGTGTCGGGAGGCAGCGTCAGCGATGGGAACGGAAATATGCCATTTCCGGAGATAACGGGAAGCGGTACAACGGATGCTCAGGGGAAAATCACGATAGGAGTATCGGCTTTTACGGAGGGAATGACAATCTCCCTGGAAATCTCCAAGGAGGAATTTGGCAAAAGGATTGTCCCGGAACAGGCCCTGGAGGCCAATGTGGCGGTATCTCTCAGGAAAATACCCGAGATCCGGGTACTGGAGGGGGTATACAACAGGGCGGACCAGGAACTGGTCACAGTGATAAGCCGTGACAGTGACGGCGATGAGATCCGATATTCCACAGACGGCGTTAACTGGCAGGAGGAGGTGCCCACGGGGAAGGAGGCAGGAGAATACGCCGTGTATGTGCAGGTGTCCAGAGAGGGATACGAACGGTTTGAGACGGGAAAACTCACGGCCATAATCGAGAAGGCGAAATTCGATGTGGAGCTAAGTCCCTATAAGGCGGACTATGACCAAGAGGAACATCCGGCCCTGTCCTTCTCCGGGCTGGAGACAGGGGACAAGGTCATCTGCAGGTTAGAGGGGGCGAACAGGGACATCTGTTTCGACTATGACGGCGCCGATTCGGTGAAAGTGCCGGCATTCCGGACCCCGGGGGAATATGTTATCAATGTCAAAGTGGAAAGGGAAAACTATGAAACATATGAGGAGCAGATTACGGCGGTAATCAATTCGGTGGACATCCCGGGGCTGACGGCTGCTATGCGCAGTGATCTTGTATATAACGGGCAGGATCAGGAACTGTTGGAAGCGATCGAAGGGCTGGAGGACGGCGATAGGGTATCTTTTGCGGTCAAACCTTCGGCAGATGCGTCACAGTCCGTTGAATGGAAGGTACTGACAGATCAGGAAAGACCTCGAGCCTGTGACACAGGAACATATCAGGTGGGGATCAAAGTAGAGAGAGAATACTATAACGAAACGGAAATAATACCTATTCCGGAAGTCTGTATTCAAAAAGCAGAGCCGCAACTGGTATTTGTGGATTGGCCCCAGGGAGACAGGGTTGATTATGACAGTCAGGGGGACAATATCTACCACTTCTCAGTAAGCTGTAACGCGCTGCAGCCCCAGGAGATATCATACAGTGTGGAAAATGTGGTGGAGGATGATGAGACCGACATCGCGGAGATTGCGTCCGTGGTGGAGAACGGTGAAAATGACGGGAATCTGATAATCACCCAGGCCGGACATATTATCAGAGTCACGGCCACCACGGCCGAAACTTCAAACTACACAAGCGTATCAGCGACTCGGGATCTGGTCATCCGGGATACGGACGAAGACCTGATCCGATTTGGGGAGAGCCAGGTCAACTTCACACTGGGGACAGATAATGAGATTTCCGTGCAGAGGGCGGAAAAGCGCCATGAGGATGATAATGGGGCGGTTACATATGAAGGAGAGGTAACGGGTTTCGCAGGGGAGCTGAAGGATGTGGGAATAGAACTGTCCGACAGCGGAGAAGTTTTGCTGGAAGACCTGGGACTTTTAAGCGATGCGCTGGGGAAGAAAGGGAGTCTGAACATTGTTATTACCGCCAGCAAAAGAGAGGGAACCAGGGAATATGAAGGGGGAATCTGGGGCGTATATGCAGAATGTCAGGCCCGTTATACCATCCTCCTGTCCACGGAAGAGATCCCGGAACGGGCGTATACAAAATACAATTCTGCGGGAGAGGAAATCCTGCCCGGGAATCTGGTCAACGGGTGGCACAATACGGCGGTTACGGTTCGACCGGCGGAAGGATATAGCATAGCCCGGGACAGGGTTATAAATGCTTTTGGCCATAGTGTGGTATTTGGAGGCGGGGAAGGCAACAGGAAAGATGACCAGGGCGTTAAAAGCAGAATCATCTATCTGAAGAATGAGAAAACAGGCGGAATCACGGCTCCCATCACAATTGACCTGGAGAAACTGGATAATGAGAAACCTTATGATCTGCAGATTCATTTCCCGGAGCCGGAGCAGACGAAGGACGGAATAAAGTATTACGACGGAGAGATTACCATCATCTTTACCGCAAAGGATGATACTTCGGGCGTGGAAAAGTTCCACTGGTCCTATAAGAGTGACGGCGGTGCGGGCAGTACCCTGAAGAATGCCGAAGGGGATCTGGAGGCAGTACAGGATAAGGAAGATCCCACAAGATATACAGCTTACCTGACACTCCCGGAGAAGGAGGCGGAGCAGCTTAGAGGGCATCTGGAGGTATATGCCCAGGATGCTGCCGGCAATTTGTCGGATGTTTTGCCTGCTGACGGAATCTTTGTGGTGGATACCATAGCGCCGGAGCAGAACGTCAGCTTCGGGCTGCGGGATGGGGACGGAACCTGGCAGACGGTGGGGACAAAGCATTATTTCTCCGGTTCCGTGGACTTTGTATTTCACATTTCCGAGGCTAATTTCTTCGGGGAAGATGTACATATAAGCCTGTCAAAGGACGGGGGAACGGCCCGGGAGCAGTCTGTCACATGGAAATCCGTCGGAGAGGGGGAGTATGAGGCAATGCTTACCCTGGAGGAGGACGGGAATTATGTAATAGGAATGAACTACACGGACCGCTCCGGCCATGAGATGCCCTCCTATACTTCGGGAACCATAGTGGTGGACACCACGGCACCGGTGATTGAGTTTGCCTATGAAGATCACAGCGGCGAGAATCCCCAGAGGGCAGTCATCACCGTGACGGAGCATAATTTCCGTCAGAGCGATATAGTGGTGACAACAAAGGCAGAGGACATTGCGGGGCAGGAAGTTTTGATTGAAGATCTGCAGAATTATCTGAGAAACTGCCGGTGGGAGCATGAAGGGGATGTACACAGGGCGTATTTGTCAGATGTGTTTGCGGACGCGATCTATGTCCTGACATGCAACTACCAGGACCTGGCGCTGAATCCGGCGGAGGTGAGGACGAACCCCTTTGTGGTGGACCATACTCCGCCGTCGGCGGACAAAATGTCGGTAAGTTATTCCGCTTCCGTAAAGGATACGGTTCTGTCAGTTATTACCCTCGGGTTCTATAATCCTGCGGTCACCGTGACGTTTACGGCATATGACGACACGGCGGGAGTGGATTATTTTACATGGAGTTATAAGCGGCAGGAGGGCGTCAGTGCGGAAAACCTGGAGCAGTATGGGGATACGCAGATCGCTGCCGTGCAGGATTTTGCGGACCGGGCAAAATTCACCGCGTCCATAACGCTGCCCGGTGAACAGGCCCGGCAGCTTCGGGGAAGTATTGCCTTCACCGCCACGGACAAGTACGGAAATGAAAGTAAAAAATTGACGGACAGCGGTTATGTGTTGGTGGTTGATACCGTATCGCCTGTCATCACGGCGGAATATTCGCCTCCTGACAATAGCTTTGGAGGCAAGCTGTATTATAATAAGGCGCTGACGGCCACCTTTACGGTTGCGGAGTCAAATTTTTTCAGCGAGGATGTGATTGTGATGCTGGCGAAAGATGAGGAAGAGCCGATTCGGGTAGAGCCGGTCTGGAGGGATCTCTCCGCGGACGTGCATGAGGGGACCTATGTGATTGAGGCGCCGGACAGCCACGCCAATGACGGGGATTATGTATTTACGGTAAGTTACACGGACAGAAGCGGTAATGCCATGGAGGAGTATACCTCCGACATATTTGTGATAGATACCATACTGCCGGTTATCGAAGTGCAATATGACAATGGGAGTCCCGTAAATACATTGGCGGACGGCCAGGGAATGACAAGGAAGTATTTTCCCGCTCAGCTGAGTGCTACCCTCACCATCACGGAACACAATTTCAATCCGGAGGATATCGAATATAGCATTGCGGCCGCAGATGTGGCCGGCAACCCGCTGGACGCCGACGCGTTGTACAGGGTTACCGGATGGAGTTCCGACGGGGATGTCAACACTGCGACCATCGTATTTCCGGGAGACGCCAATTATACATTTGACATTGCGTATACGGACCTGGCCCTGCATGAGATGGCGGATTATCCCACGGAATATTTTACGGTTGACACTTCCATGCCCGAGACCCCGGAGGTGACTTACAGCGCCAGTGTGCTGGACACCATACTGGCGAATATCAGCTTTGGATTCTACAATGCCCAGATGACCGTGAATGTCACGGCCGTGGACAGGATTTCCGGTGTTCATGGCTTTGTCTACAGCTATTTGAAGGCGGACGGGGTAAGCACGGTCAATGCGGAACTGGCGGAGCAGCCCATAGAGGAAGCCCAGATCAGCTTTTCGGAGGGGGGAGCCGCGGCCACTGCCAGCTTTCAGATTTCCCAGGCGGCTCTCGCCGCGGGAAATCAGTTCAACGGCACCGTCAGAGTCAGAGCTACCGACAGGGCGGGAAATCAGACTGACGATCTGCAGGACGGGAAGCGGATTGTGGTGGACAACATCGCTCCCACAGCCACTGTGGAATATAATATGCCGGTGCAGGAGGCGGACAATATCTCCTACTATGACGGTGACATAAACGCCACGGTCACCATCCAGGAGGCAAATTTCTATTCGGAGGATGTGACGATTTCCGTGACCAGGGACGGGGCGCCTTACACCGTAACGCCGGTGTGGAATGACAACGGCACGGATGTTCATACAGGAAATTTTACGCTCACCCAGGACGGGGACTATTTTGTGGAAATCAACTACGCGGATAAGTCAGGAAATACCATGCAGCAGTACCTGTCGGAACAGATGACCATAGACACGCAGATAGAGGAAGCGGTCATCACCGTCAATGGTATGGAAGGGGACGGGAAGGCGTTTAAGGATGAGGTAGTGTTGGAAGTCAGCTTCGAGGATACAAACTTTGAAGACTATGAGATCCTGCTGACCCGGACAAATTTTGCCAATAAGAACATGGATGTGACGGAGCAGTTTGTCGGAGGACGGGTGACCACAAACGCGCTGGGAGGCTCCGGGCGTTTTGACACATTTTTAAAGACTCCGGAGAACGACGGGATCTATACGGTCAAAGTCAGCCTTTCTGACAGGGCGGGTCACACCGTGGAAAAAACGGTGACTTTTACGGTAAACAGATACGGCTCGGTATACGAATACAGCGATTATCTTGTGAACTTGATCAAGGATGGCGGAGCATATATACAGAGGATGGAGGAGGATCTGCTGATTACGGAATACAATGCGGACCGCCTGGTGAGCCAGTCCATTGACATTGAGATTTCCAGGGATGGAAAGCCGCTGGAGAATTGTGACTATACAGTTATACCACAGAGCAACGAGACGGCGGAGGCAGAGAACAAAAACTGGTATCAGTATCAGTACATCATCCCCAAGGAGAATTTTTCCTCCGACGGCGTATACAAGATATCGGTGTCTTCCACAGATCAGACCGGAAATACACCGGAGAATACCAATTATGAGGACAAGGCAATTCTGTTCAGAGTGGACAGTACGGCTCCGGAGATCAACAGTATTACCGGACTGGAGAGCGCCATCGTCAATGCCACCAGTCTGGAGATTAAGTATACTATTTACGACACCATAGGCCTGGAGTCCGTGGCTGTCTATCTGGACGGGAAAGAAAAAGAGAACATTACGGATTTTGCAGAGGATGCTCAGAATTATTACGGAAGTCTGCTTCTGACAGAAAATCCCCAGGCCCGGAGAGTGAGGCTGGTGGTGAAGGACCTGGCCGGCAATGTGACGGACACGGACGCGGAAAATTTCATAAGCGCATTCGCGTTCACTCCTTTTGTCACCATATCCACCAATGCCGTTGTACGCTGGTATGCGGACAAGGCGCTCTTTTGGGGAAGCATTGGAGGAGCGGCCGCAGTGGTCGGATCGGCAGTGGGAAGCGCCATATTGTTCAGACGCAGAAGAATACGGACAGCCAGAGCATAGCAGGGGAAAAGAGGTGGGAATATGTACATGCTGAAGGACCGGGGAATTATCAGCGAGGTAAACTGCGGCAGTAATTTTGAATATGTACTGGAGAACAGCGCCCATTTTGTCAATACGGACTACAAGGTATTGCAGAGCCAGACCAACGGCATCTTCGTGCAATGCATGAAGATGCTGCGCAACGGAAAACTGGCGCTGTATTATGTGACAGACGACTACAGGCATCTGGAATCCATGTCTGCCAACATTACCCCGGACATACTGGTGCTGGTGGTGATCAATCTGCTGGCGGATGTGATAGAAGTCAGAAACAATGGTTTCCTGGACTGCCAAAACATTGATTTATCCTGGAATAAGGTGTTTGTGGAGCAGAATACCCTGAAGGTTAAGCTGGTATATATCCCTGTCAGCGAGAGGGTTTTTGGCAGCTATGCAGAGTATGAAAGCGAATTGCGGATCAGTATCGTAAAGCTGATCAACCTGGTGTTTTCCTCCCCCGAGGAGCGTCTGAAGCATCTTGTGAGTGATCTGCGGAACGGCTCCCTGTCCCTGGAGGAAGTATACAATAGATCCAGAAGCGCGGGAATGCCGCCCATCATAAATCCGCCCGCGACAGATGATTTGCCGGGGACGGAAGAGGAACGCATCCGGATGGTGGCCCTGAATGCGGCGGAGCCCTTTGAAATCCTCATTGACAGGGAGGAGATGCTGCTGGGAAAAAAGCGGGCGCTGGTGGACGTGGTGATTTCCTTCAACAATATGATCAGCAGGAAGCATTGCAGAATCAGCAGGGACAACGGAGCATTCTATATTTCCGACGAGGGAAGTGCCAACGGCACATATGTAAACCGGGTCAGGTTGTCCCCGGGGCAGCGGCAGCGGATCAAAAAAGGAGATATTATCCGTCTGGCGAACAGTGATTTTCGGATAGTTTAAAGCAAAGAGGTGTGCACATGCCAAGACCGAGAGTGATCATAGCGGACGAGGACAGGGGCTACATCATGCCCCTGCAGCTGAAATTTGTAAAAGAGTTTTTTAACCGGATAGACCTGGAGATTGTCACGGACAGGCAATATTTCCTCGAATTGTTTTCCCAGCCTCAGAAGGCGGATCTACTCATACTGTCAGAAGAACTGTATGACTCATCCCTGCAGAAGCATAATTTAGGATACATTTTTGTGATGACAGAGCAGAATGAGGAGACCGGGACAGAAGAATTAAATGTGAATAAGCTGTACAAATACACCAGCGTGAAAGAAATCTTTAACGAGATTGTGGGGAAGAGCAAGGAAGCCCTTCATATGGAAAGGGATGAAAAGCAGGAGACCCGTATCATCCTTGTCACCTCCGCCAACGGAGGCGTGGGGAAAACAACCATTGCCATGGGGGTGAGCACGTTTCTCACACGATATTATGGAAAACGAGTGCTGTATCTGAACGCAGGCAGGCTGCAAAACTTCCAGTATATGCTGGATAATGATACGCCCGTCACATCTCCCGAGATATACACGAAGCTGCAGAATCCCTCGAGTCAGATCTATGAAGAGATCAGGCATGTCCTGCGGAAAGAGGCGTTCAGCTATCTGCCCGCATTCAAGGCCGCGCTGATGTCCATTGGTCTCGAGTACGCAATATACGGTAAAATTGCCCTTTCCGCAAAAAAAAGCGGAGACTATGACTTTATTGTGATTGACACGGAATGTACCTTTGACGAGGATAAGGCCCGCCTGCTGGACACCGCAGACAGGGTGGTTATCGTTACGGAACAGAGCGTCAACGCGGTACATGCGGTGAACGCGCTGATCTCCAATATCAACGGTACGAAATCCGACAAATATATTTTTGTCTGCAATAAATTTGAAAAAGAGGCTTACAATGCGTTGATTTCCCCTTCGGTGACGCTCAAGTTTGCAGTCAATGAGTATGTGGAAAAATTTTCGGTAAGTGGTATCACCAAATGTGAGGAACTTTCTGAAAAAGAAGGAATTAAGAAAACGGCGTTCCTGCTGCTATAGCGGGACGTCCGATTGGGGCCGGGGTGCTCCGGTGCGGAGGATTCAATGGAAAAATCTACGATTATTATAAGATTTATTATCACCAAAAAAGGTTTTGAAGTCGATGTGGATGTCCCGCTGGATATCACCGCCAACGAACTGGTGCTGGCATTGAGCAGCGCTTATCAACTGGGAATTGACCAGGCCGATATAAAGAAGTGCTATCTGCAGGCAGAAAATCCCATTGCCCTGCTGAAGGGAAACAGAACCCTGCGGGAATTCGGGCTGAGAAACGGAAGTGCCGTATATTATACCAACGAATGTTAAGTGTTTCGGCTATATACATAATAATTGAATGGGTGACGGGCAGATGAATGAGAGATATAAGGTAGTTCTTTCCAACAAGAATATATATAAGGAGATAGAGATCACTTCGGAGCGAAAGTCTCTTGCAGTGGGAACTGCCATGGATTCTGAGGTGAGACTCAGAAAAGAATTATTTTTCGGAGAAATACAGCTTAAGTTCCAGATGACGGACGGCCTGTGGAGCGTGCTGTGCTCGGATAACCTGTACTTTGATGTGGGGGATGTCAGGAAAATGATGAGCCTGCGGCTGGAACATGGCGCAGCGGCAAAGGTCTGCTACCAAAATTCGGATCATGAGGTGTTTACACTGGAATTTGGTATTGACTTTGACTACGAAGAGAAAAATTATGACAGAAGGATATGGATTGACGACCTGGGGCAGTTGCTGGTAGGAGGTACAGAGGAGGCGCAGATCCGTCTGGACAATCCCCATGTGGGAAAAGACTCCTTTATATTAAAAAAAGAGGGGCAGCGCTTTGTGCTGTATGACAGAGGCTGTCGGTACGGCGTATATGTCAACAGGGAAAAGATCGAAGGGAAAAAGGAAATAGAGGAGTATGACTTTATTTCTATTGTGGGAATAAGCTTTTTCTATAAAAGGGGATCCCTCTATACATCAAAAGATCCCTCTATTACCGTGAACGGTCTGCGGCAGGAGATGGCCCGGCCCGGGACAACGGTGCTGAAGTATCCCAAGTTTAACAGAAACACCCGAATCCAATGTGAGATTCCGTCTGATAAAGTACAGATACAGCAGCCGACGGCCAAACCCAATCAGCAGAAAAAGAGTATCATTCTGTCGCTGATTCCTACCATCGTCATGCTTGCGATGACCATAGTCCTGCGGGGGATTATAGACGGCGGCGGTACGCTGGTGGTCTACAGCGCCGTATCCATGGGGATGGGCGCCATTATGTCCATTGTCACCTATGTCCAGGACCAGAAGAAGTACCAGGTGGAGACCCAGGAGCGGGAAAAGGCATACAGAGGCTATATTGAGGAAAAGGAGACGCTGATTCAAAGCAGCAGGGAAAACGAACTGCGGGTTATGAGGCTGATCTACGAATCCCTGGACGACAGCATACAGGAGGTAATGGACTTTGGAAAAAGGCTGTTTGAAAAGGGTCCTGAAGACGAAGACTTTCTGAAAGTATATCTGGGCACCGGGGCCGTGGAGTCGGCCAACCAGATCCAGTTTTCCAGACAGGAGTTTGTTGACGCCACAGATCCCATAAGCCTGTTGCCGGCGGAAATCGCCCAGAAGTATAGGCGTATGGAGAATGCTCCCATCGTGGTGGATTTGAACCATTCCGGCGGAGTGGGGATCGTGGGGGAGGCGGCGCAGCTCGGTCAACTGCTGCGCAATATGACTTTGGATCTGGCGATCAGACATTTTTACCGGGATGTGAAACTGGTCTATCTGCTGGACCGGGAATATGTCCGGGAATTCCATTGGGTGCGCTGGCTGCGAAATGTGAATAACGATAAGCTGGATGTAAGGAACATCGTCTGCGATGAGGAGAGCAAGAACCTTCTGCTGGAAAATCTCTATGTGATATTGTCGGAGAGGGAGACATTGCTGGCTGAGAAAAAGGAGTGCAGATTTGAGGAACGGTACATTGTGTTTGTGACGGACGCCTCCATGATCGCTACCTATCCTGTATCCAGATATGTGAAAGACTGCGCAAACTATGGATTTACCTTCGTGTTTTTGGAAGAGCATGAGGAGGAGATTCCCCGGGGCTGTACGGAGATCATACGGCTGGGCGCCGGGGGAACGGGAGAAATTCTGAATACCCGCAACGGGGATAGTGCGGTCTCCTTCGAGTATCCGGCCGTCACAAACAAATTGGCGGAAGAAGTGGCTCTGAAACTGGGAGCCATCCATGTGGATGAAGTCACCCTGGAAAGGCAGTTGACAAAGAGAATCACAATGTTCGAATTACTGGGAATTATTTCCGCGGAGGACCTGGATCTGGAACGGCGCTGGAGAGAGGCCCGGGTATACAGGACGCTGGCGGCTCCCATCGGGGTGAAAAGCAATAATGAGACTGTTGTGCTGGACATCAGCGACAGGGCGGAGGGACATGGGCCCCACGGCCTGGTTGCTGGGACCACAGGCTCCGGCAAAAGCGAAATTCTGCAGACCTATATCCTGTCCATGGCAACGCTGTATCATCCGCATGAGGTGGGATTTGTCATCATAGACTTTAAGAGGGGAGGAATGGCCAACCGGTTTGCCGGTCTGCCCCATCTGATTGGGACCGTCACAAATAACGACCGGCGGGAGATAAAGAGGTTCCGATTGTCCATTAAGGCAGAGATTGCCAGACGGCAGGAAATGCTTTTGGAGGCGGAGGTCAACCATATAAATGAATATATCAAGTTGTACAGGGCAGACAGGGTTAAACGCCCCATGCCCCACCTGATCGTGATCGTGGACGAATTTGCCGGGCTCAAGGCGGAATATCCGGATCTCATGAAGGAACTGACAGCGGCGGCTCACACCGGCCGCACCCTGGGAGTCCATCTGATCCTGGCAACCCAGAAGCCGGCAGTGGTGGACGCCCAGATCTGGTCCAACTCCAAGTTTAAACTCTGTCTGAAGACGCAGACAAAGGAAGACAGTAACGAGGTGATTAAAACGCCCCTGGCGGCGGAGATTGTGGAAGCCGGGCGGGCTTATTTTCAGGTTGGCAACAATGAGATATTTGAACTGATACAGTCGGCATACAGCGGGGCAGGGACTCCGGCGGGAAATGACGCGAAGGAAAATGTGTATGAGCTTTATGAGAGAAACCAGTGGGGTAAAAAGAAGCTGGTCTATACCAATAAGAAGAACAACAGAGACAGCAAAAACAGATCCCAGACGGATGCCCTGGTGGATTGTGTCAGAACGTACTGTGAGAGCAGCGGTATCCACAGGCTGCAGGGAATATGTCTGCCCCCTCTGAAAGCAATCATAAGGACCGATGAACTGGATTATGGGGATGCGGGTCTGCCGGGATATTCCATTCCCATCGGATGGTACGATGATCCGGAGCAGCAGCGGCAGGGAATCATGGAATTGGAACTTTCCGGGGATAATATATTTATCGTGGGATCGGCGCAAACGGGGAAAACCAGTCTGCTGCAGACCATTGCGTATGGGATTATGAGAAAGTATTCTCCCGACCAGGTCAATATATATATGATTGACTGCGGCAATATGACTCTGAAAAAATTCGAGAATTCCCGATATGTGGGAGGCGTAGTGTTATCCAATGAGGAAGAGAAATGCCAGAGCCTGTTCAATCTGCTCAATACCCTCGTCACCCGGCGGAAAAGGGTGCTTTCGGACAGGGGGGTGGGCAGCTTTGCCCTCTGCGCTGAAGCCGGGTACACGGATCTGCCTCTGGTGGTGCTGATGATTGATAATATGGCTGGCTTTAAGGAATATTTTCCGAAGCAGGCGGAGCGGATAGACAGCCTGTCCAGGGAGGCGCAGGCTGTAGGAATCTCCATCGTTATCACCGCCGCCGCATCAAATGCACTCAGCTGCAGGGAACAGACATACTTTGGGCGGAAAATGGCACTTCGCTGTAATGACAGTCAGGAATACGACAATATTTTCGGGCATTGTGGGGAAACGCCGGGCGGAAATGCCGGCAGCGGGCTGTTCATGTCTGACGGGCGGATCCTGGAGTTCCAGGCGGCTATATTTGGAAAAAGCGTGAAAGAAGGGGAGAGAAGCAGGGAATTGAAAGAGTACATAGAAGAGAGAAACAGGGATTTTGAGGATAGAACGGAAAGCATTCCCATGGAATAGGACCTGCGGAGGAAAGCCGCTTTTTACACTTGATTTTATCTTTCAACTGATTTAAAATAAATTCAATGGAGACCTTTAAAGTCCGAAGAAGTAAACTGGGAGGTTGCTGTATGCAAAAGCGGATATTGGTAGTGGATGATGATGCCATGAATTTGAACAGGACGAAAAGAATCTTGGAGAAAACGTACGAGGTTCTGGTGGCAGATTCGGGGAGCAAGGCATTGGACTTACTTTTATATGAAGAAGTGGATTTGATCCTGCTGGACATTGCTATGCCGGACATGGACGGCCTTGAGACTTTTGAACGCATGAAAGAGTTTCACAATGAGGCTCCGGTGATTTTTTTGACTGCCTCGGGGGATGAGGATGACGTGATGAGCGCAATCAGGCTGGGAGCAGTCAACTATTTGAAAAAACCATTTTATCCGCAGGATTTGCTGCAGCGGATTGCAAAGGAGCTGGATAAGAAATGAGAGCAGAGGCGCAGGTAAGTACACATTTGCTCATGGCTGGCGTTGTCAGTGTGTTCAGCACAGTGCTGATATTGGTCACCCTGGCCATGTCATGGGAATTATGGATCGTTCCCCTGATCGTTCTGGGCTGTATTGTGGTATGGTGGCTCCACATCGGGAGAGTCGGCTCGGGAATTCTTTATGAGAACATGTGTGCCTGGCTCATGTTGGGTGGCTTTTTCTTCTTTGGGGTACATAAGGCAAGCCTTTATGAAATACCTTCGGTAGCATGCGTGCTGTTGCTGGTATTTTCGTTTTTGAACAGGAAGTGCCTGTTGTATATAACAGGTGCTTTTTATATGTCAGTGCTGTTATATCATTTCCTTTTTTTTCATGATATCGCAAGTACTATGGAAATACAAGATGCAGTACGTCTGGGAATCGGAGCGGCTGTGGTGGCGGGAGCCGGGCTGATTGCGAGATACCGTGTCAACAGAAGCAACGAGGAGGGGGCGCGATATAGAAACATGCTGGCGCAGCTTGACGCGGCCAGGAGGCAGAACGCCGATTTCCTGTCAAATGTATCCCATGAACTGCGGACTCCTATCAATATGGTAATCGGCATCGGCGAAGTGGCCCTGTGTAAGCAAAATGTGGCTGAGATTCACGAGGATATACAGTCCATAAAGCTGGCCGGTAAACGTCTGTCCAGCCAGATCAATAATATTCTTGACTATACGGAGATTGTGGAGGGCACGCTCACGGCAACGAAAGAAGGGTACAATATCACTTCGGTGGTCAACGATGTGATTACCATGACGGCGCTGCAAAGCAGCAGACACCATCTGGAAATGGTGTTTGATGTTGACCCCAAGATCCCTTCGATTCTTATAGGGGATGCCGAAAAAATTTCTCATGTGCTTAAAATCCTGGTGGAAAATTCCATAAAGTTTACAGAGGAGGGGGGCATCAATGTCTGCATCGGCTTCAGGCGTGAGAGTTATGGGGCCAACCTGATCATAGATATATGCGATACGGGCATTGGCATGACGGCCGCTCAGATGACGCAGATGGCAGATGATTTTTATCAGGCGGATTCCGGGAGCCGCCGTTATGCGGGCGGTTTGGGACTGGGGCTCCCCGTTGCCCGTGGTCTGCTGCATTCCATGGGCGGTTTCGTTCATTTTGAAAGTAAGGAGCAGCAGGGCATGCAGGCCCACATTATCATTCCCCAGGGAGTGGGGGATGAAACCCCCAGCATTTCGGTGGCCAATGCCGGGCAAGTATGCATTGCTTGCTACTTCAGGCCGGAGAGATACAGCAATGACGAGATCAAGCGGTATTATGACAGAATGATCCTGCACCTGGTGGAAGGGTTGGGCGTTGAGGGATACCAGGCTCATAACTTTGAGGGGCTGGAGAAACTGCAGCGGGAACATCATTTAACCCATATGTTCATCGCCCAGGCAGAATACATGGAGAACAGCGACTACTATGAGGAAATGGCCGGAAAAATCAGAGTGGTGGTGATTACGGACAGGAAGTTTGCGCTGGGCAGGGACAGCAGACTGATGGTCATCCGTAAACCGTTTTCGGCTCTTTCCATTGTCAATCTTCTCAATGGACAGCTGGATGCCAACGGATTTGAAAAGGCACAGGCGCCGGGACGCAGGCCGTTTACCTGTGCGGGAGTCCGGGCGTTGGCCGTGGACGATGAGGAGATGAACCTGGTGGTGGCCAAAGGCGTCCTGGGGAGTTACGGCATAAAGGTGGATACCTGTCTCAGCGGCAGGGCGGCAGTGGAGCGGTGCAGCCGGATGTCCTATGACATTATTTTCCTGGATCATATGATGCCGGGATTTGACGGCGTGGAAACGCTGCTGCGAATTCGGGAGATTAATAATGGAATGTACCGGGATCTGCCCATAATTGCCCTGACTGCCAATACAATCAGCGGCGCGCGGGAAATGTTTAAAAGCGAGGGATTTACGGAGTTTATACCAAAGCCCATTGAGCGTTCCCTTCTGGAGCGGGTACTGCGGCGCGTGCTGCCGAGAGACAGGTTCCAGAATGACGGAGAGACGACTGCTTCGGCTGTGGTACCGATTTCAGTACCGGAGGAAACGGATTGTGTATCCTGTGCCGAAGGAAGTGAGTCGGAGGCAGAGCAGCTCTCCGGGTTTGATTCGTTGACGCAGGCCGGCATTAATGTGGAGATGGGGTTGGACTTCTGCGCGGGCGAGAAGGATTTTTATGTGGAGATGCTGCAGATGTTCGATTCCCAGGCCGAAGAAAAGAAACAGGAACTGGAGGATCTGTATAAGGCGGGCAACTGGGCGGATTACGCGGTAAAGGCCCATGCATTAAAAAGCACATCCCTTACCATAGGAGCAGAAGGGCTGTCGGCCTATGCGAAAACCCTGGAGCAGGCGGGAAAGAATGAAGACGCAGAGTATATCCGGGAGAATCATCCCGTGCTGCTGGACATGTACGACGAGGTTTGCAGGAGCATTGCAGGGCAGTTGGACAGTTTGTAATTTAGGAGGAAATGCAGCGTGATAAAAAAATGGTTTGAAATAATCTTTAACCATAAGATCAGTCTGCGGGAGCGTATGTTCCGCCTGGTTACAGGCATCAGCATGATCGCGCTGATATTTGTATTGCTGATGAGCAGAAATCTTTTAAGCCTTTTCATCTTGGTGGTAAGCCTTATTTTCATGGCTTTGGTTGTAAAGTACAGCATTCGAAAGGGTTGTATTAACACAGGTGCCACGGCCATTGCGGTGCTCCTCCTTCTGCTCTTTCCGGTGAGTTTTTTTACGGCGGGCGCGATATACGGCGGGGCGCCTGAATGGTTTGTGCTCTGTTTTATTTACATCAGCATTGCCCTGCAGGGAAAGCGGAAAGGGGTGTTTTTCCTCCTCTGCTCGGCGGAGACGCTGCTCTGCTACTATATCGCGTACTATTATCCCCTGTTTGTGGAGAGGAATACCACGGCCCAGGCCTATTTTGATTCCGCGCGTTCCGTTATTCTTGCGGGAGGATTGACCAGTATACTGCTGCTCTTCCAGAATCATCTCTATGAGGAGGAGAATAAACTCTCCATACAGCAGAAAAAGGAAATTGAGGAATTAAACCGGGCGGAAAACCATTTTTTCTCCAGCATGAGCCACGAGATCCGTACCCCCATCAACACCATCATCGGATTGAATGAGATGATTCTGCGGGGAGACATTCCCGAGGATATTGCCGAAAACGCCAGGAATATCCAGGGGGCCAGCAAGATGCTGCTCACTCTTATCAACGATATATTGGATTTGTCTAAAATCAAGTCGGGAAAGATGGAAATTGTAAACACCTCCTACGAGACGGGGGCACTCTTTTCGGAAATTGTCAATATGATATGGATCAAGGCAAAACAAAAGGGGCTGGATTTTCGGCTGCAGGTGGATTCCTCCATTCCCAGCATGCTCTGCGGGGACGAGGTGCGAGTCAAGCAGGTTTTGATCAATCTTTTGAACAATGCCGTGAAGTACACAAGCGAGGGTTCCGTTAAACTGTCCGTTCGCTGCGAACGCCTGACTCTGAACAGGGTGCGGGTCTGGTACTCTGTGGAGGATACCGGGCAGGGGGTGAAAAAGGAAAATATTCCGTACATATTCAACGCCTTTAAACGGGTGGATGAGAGGAAAAACCGTCATATTGAGGGCACTGGCCTGGGGCTTAACATTGTTAAACAACTGGTGGAACTGATGGGAGGTGAAATCAGCGTCAACAGTGTGTATACCAAAGGATCAACCTTCATTGTGTCGCTGGAACAGGACATTGTGGACAGCAAGGAGTTGGGGACATTTACCCTTGAGTCCCGCACCAGGAGCCATGAGGGGGAGCAGTATAAGCAGAGTTTTGAGGCGCCGGAGGCGCATCTGCTGGTGGTGGATGACAATGATATGAATCTGCTGGTGGTGCGCAAACTGCTTTCGGAAACAAAGCTGCATATCCATACGGCTTCCAGCGGTGCGGAATGTCTGCGGCTCACGCAGAATCAGCATTATGACGGCATTCTGATGGATCACATGATGCCGGAGATGGACGGGATAGATTGTCTGCATGCACTGCGGGCGCAGCCGGGAGGCCTGTGCCAGAATACTCCCGTGATAGCACTGACGGCCAATGCGGGGAGTGACAATCAAAGCATTTATCGAAAAGAGGGGTTCAGCGGATACCTGGCCAAACCGGTCAACGGCGCGCTGCTTGAGGCCGCCGTATTGAGCATCCTGCCGAAGGAACTGGTAAAACTCAGTGAGGAGACCAGTCAGGCCGAGATCGGAAAGGATATCCTGATCTTTGAGCAGGCCAAGCGCCTGTCCATTATGGTCACCACGGACAGCGTGTGCGACCTCCCGGAATCACTCACGAAAGAGTTCGGCATTTCCGTATGCCCGTACTATGTCTGCACGGATCAGGGGCGTTTTCTGGATGAAATTGAGTTGAAGGCGGATGAATTGCTGACCCATATAGAGGAGGGGAAGAATGGCGTATCGGAACCTCCGGATGTGGAAGACTATGAAAGATTCTTTGCGGAAAAACTTACCGAAGCCCAAAATGTGATACATATTACCATGGCCAGGAATGTCAGCCGGGGGTATCAAAATGCCGTGGAAGCGGCGAAATCTTTTGAGAATGTTACGGTGGTGGACTCCGGACATCTCTCCAGCAGCATGGGGCTTGTGGTGTTGTATGCCGCTTATCTGGCGGAGAACCATGCCACAAAAGCGGAAATAGTCAAAATCGTGAAAAACCTGCAGCGATATATTTCTTCGGCGTTCATCATTGACAGTACCCATATGATGTGCCGCGCAGGAAGGATTTCCAGGAGGGTACAGATTCTCTGCGACGCGCTGCTGCTGCATCCCATCCTGGAACTGCGGCATAGCAAAATGGTTGTCGGGGACATGAAGATGGGCAGTTTCAAGCATGTTACCAGAAGCTATATCCGAAAAGTGCTCATGGACACAAGGAATATTGACCGGCGCATCCTGTTTATTACTTACGCCGGAATGGAGGAGCAGAGCCTGGAGTATATCAAGGAACTGGTGCAGCAGCACTGCCCGTTTGAGAGGGTATATCTGCAGAAGGCATCCTCCGCCATCTCCTGTAACTGCGGACCGGGGTCGTTTGGGCTGCTGTTCATGAAGAAAAATGAAGCGGAGATATCATTCTCAGGTTCATCAAAGTGGGAGACGGATAATTGAGTGCCGCTTGATGTGTTTTTGACGTAGAAATGCCGTAGACTGTAGACGTGAAGGTCTGTAAACCTCTGTGCTTGCGGACCTTTTCTGCTACATTGCCCTATATCAACTGCATACATAGTCTAAGAAAAAAATATAAATATTGATATTCCCTATTGCAAAAAAAGAGATTCTGTGATAACATACATTTGTTAGGTCGCATTAAAGTTGAGAACACTACAAATTTTGTAATGCCGTCCTGTGATTTGGCTCCATGGTCAAGCGGTTAAGACATCGCCCTTTCACGGCGGTAACACGGGTTCGATTCCCGTTGGAGTCACTTTTATATGGTGCGATAGCCAAGTGGTAAGGCATCGGTCTGCAACACCGTCATCGCCGGTTCAAATCCGGCTCGCACCTCTGGAAAGGATCCCGACTGTTCGGGGTCCTTTTTTACGATAACTCTGATTCTGTATGGAAATTGCTGCTGCAGCATTGGAGAAAACGGAGAAGGATTGTAATGGGCCACAGGAAGAAAACAGGAATTACGATTTTTTTGAGTATATTTGTCTGTCTGATCGGACTGGCAGGCAGCATGGCGGGCAGTCTGCGCTATGGGTTACGGGATAAGGCAGTTGATACACTGACGAGGGAGTGGGATCTATCCCAGATGCAAATCACAAAGATTGCGGCGTTTATGTCCATGGCTCAGTTTTTTGTGGTGATGGTAGACACCCCGGGGATTCAGGAAGCAGGGGCCATTAAGCTGTTGGATGCGTCGTATACGAGAGATTATATTGCTGCCAAAATGCGGGATTACCGGGATGATCTTCTGACAGGCAACGGAAAGGGCAGATTTGATTTTGAGGAGATCCGGCAGCTGGAAGAGGCGCACAGGGAGGAAGTCTGCCGGGATCTGCAGTACAATATTACTGCTGAGGATATGACAAAATACGAGACTATTTGGGATAATCTGGGATTGGCGGACAGGACCGCCCTGGAGTATTACCGAATTGACCGGCCGGGGTTGTTTTCTGCGGCGGGAATGATATTGTCCGGCTGGTTTCTGTTTCTTTCGGTACTGCTGGTGGCAGGGACAGGTGTGGGGCTGTGGTTTCTCAACGGACACAGCTTTGCGGGACATGGCATTTATGGAGGGGCTTTGCTGGCTGTCGGCATACTGGACTGTGCTGCCGCAGTGTCCTGCGGATGGGCAGCGGAGGCTGTAAACCGCTTTGTGGATATGCGGAGTAATTTGATGGCGTTGTTTTTTTCTCCCGTAGGCAATATGCTGCTGGGACTGGGAGTAATTTCTGCGCTGCTGGGTGTACTTGCGATTGCACTGTCTGCCCTGGAGAAGAGGAGATAGAGATCTGAAGGACCTTGGCTGCGGAATGCAGTCAAGGTCTTTTTTACGGAGGATACAGGGAGGTAAGTTTAAAATGAGTATAATGGGCTTTGTGATCGTGATTTTAATTTTTATTGTGGGCATCGGTCTGGTCAATGAGAAGTGGATTCACCTGCAGAGTGATATCTCTTTGGTGCTTTTCTCTTTGATTGTCAGCCTGGCGCTGCTGCTGATAGACATGGCGGTACCGGGGGAGTCACTTTCGGAACCGCTGCATCAGATTGCCAGTTTTGAGTTTGAGGCATATCTGCTGGACACGGTGCTCTGCTTCATGCTTTTTGCTGGGGCCAGTAAGGTAAATCTGGGAAAATTCCGTCAGAATCTTAAGGCCATCAGTCTGCTGGCACTGTTGACCACGGTGCTCTCCTCCCTCCTGTATGGTGTGCTGTTCTGGGGGGCGGCAAGATTGTTCCATGTGCCGGTGGATATATGGGTGTGCATTCTGCTGGGCTGCATAGTTTCCCCCACCGATCCCATCGCTGCCACCGGCATTTTAAACAAGCTGGGACTGTCCAAAAATGTGACTTCCGTGATAGAGAGCGAATCCCTCTTTAACGACGGCACAGGGGTGGCGCTTTTTGTATTTTTTAAAAGTATAGTGGGTCGCAGCGGGGGGAGTAATTTCCTGGTGGTGATGCTGAAGGAAGTGATGGGTGCGTTGGTGGTTGCCCTGGCCGTGTCTTTTCTGCTGGGCCAGTTAATAAAGCTGACCCGTGAGCCGGTGAGGCAGATTCTGATCAGTGTACTGGATGTGGCGCTGGTATATGCGATATGCGAACATTTTGGATTTTCCGGGGTGATCGCTTCGGTGGTCTGCGGCATGTATTTTGCCTATGTAATGGGAGGACAGGAGCGGAAACGGCAGGTATATGACCCCCATAACCTGTATGTGGACTTCTGGGAAATATTGGACAGCATACTGAATGCGGTTCTCTTTGTGATGATCGGACTGTCGGTGTTGAATGTGCATATCAGCTCCCATATCCTGTTTATTCTGCCGGTATCGGTGGCGGCGGTGATCCTGTCCCGTTTTGCCGGTGTGGCCCTGTCCAGCCTGCTGTTGGGAAAACACAAGATTCCCAGCAGCTACAGTCTGCTGGAATTCGTGTCTCTGATGACCTGGAGTGCCTTGAAGGGCGGCCTGTCTCTTGCTTTGGCCATGAGTACCCGGGAAATTCTGGATTCGGATGTATACCTGGTGGTACTGAACACGGCCTATATCACAATCCTCTTTACGGTGGTGGTACAGGGGCTGACAGTAAAAAGCGGCTATCGTCTCATTGAGCAGCACAAGGCCCGCCGGGTCCGCCGGCAGAGTGAGCGCAGGCAGGAAATATAGAAATTCACGGATAATTACGGACAGAAGGAGAAGAGCAGATGAAAATTATTATAGTGGGGCTGGGGCAGACGGGGACTTTACTGGCTCGGCGGATCGCGGCAGAAGGGCATGACACAGTGGTAATAGACTGTGACAAGGAGAGGGTGGAGGCGGTCACCAACCTTTACAATGTCAGTGGGGTGTGCGGCAGCGGCGCGTCCAAGGAGATTCTGCTGCAGGCCGGGGCCGCCACGGCGGATGTGGTCATAACAGTATCCCCCATAGACGAGATCAACATGATGGCATGTATGGTGGCTAAAAAATGCGGCGCCCGATACACCGTGGCCAGGATTCACAGACCCGAACTGTCAGGAGACGGGGACTATTTTGCGGAGGCTTTTCAGATTGATTATATTACCAATCCCAAGCTGGATACGGCGCTGGAGATGTACCGGCAGATCGGAATGCCCGGAAAGGTAAAGGCGGATGCTTATTTCAGCGATGTGGCCACAATCATACGGATCAACATGGACAAAAACATTATCCACGGCGGCAGCATGCCTCTAAAGGATGTGAAGGAATTTTTCGGCACGGATATGCTGGTGGCCACTGTCACCCGGGGAGAGAAGCTGTATATCCCCAAGGGGGATTTTGTGATCCAGCCCGGAGATGTGGTGGGCATCATTGCCGCAGATACGGTCATCCCCCAGATCATCATGAAATTGGGTCTGGCCCATAAGACTGCCAGGAAGGTGGTGCTGGTGGGGGGCGGAACAGTGGCTTATTATCTGGGAAAGAAACTGTTGGAAAATAAGAAGAGCGTTACAATCCTGGAGAATGACCGCAAGCGCTGCGCAGAATTGGCGCAGCTGCTGCCTCAGGCGGAAATCAGTTTTGCGGATGGGGTGGATGCCGAAGTTCTGCTGGAAGAAGGCATGAAAAAGGCAGATGTGTGTGTCTCCCTGACCGGAAACGACGATGCCAATCTGGTGATTTCACTGTTTGCCTGGTCCTGTGGTGTGAAGTCAGTGATTACCCGTGTCAATGCCACTGCCTATGAGAAGCTGCTGAACAAGGTAAACATGGATATCACCATCTCCCCTGCAGTGATTTCCGCAGACCGGGTTATGGGCTTTGTGAGGAATGTGACGGTTCACAATGCCAAGGGCAATGATATCCAGTGTTTGTACCAGCTGGCGGGAGGCATGGCAGAGGCGATAGAGTTTGTTGCCTATGACGACTGCAAAAAGCTGGGAGTGGCTTTCAAACAGCAGGAGTTTAAGTTGAAAAAAGAAATTTTGGTGGCCATGCTGATCCGTCAGGGACAGGTGATTATTCCGGATGGCAACAGCTGTATCCAGTCCGGGGACCGGGTGGTGGTGATCAGTAAGAGAGGTCACGGACTGAACACGCTGAATGATATTTTTGCCCTATAGCCCTGCTTCCAGCGCGGCGAACACCTGGCCTATGGGTTCCTGGATGCACAGATCCGCAAAGCGGTCCCTGGGAGTAGGGGACATGTTTATGACGATCAGATGCTTTCCCTGAAAATAGTCGATGAGACCGGCGGCGGGATAAACCGCCAGGGAAGTGCCTCCGATGATCAGCACATCTGCCTGCCGGATGGCGGTGACGGCTCCGTTTACAGTGTCCTGGTCCAGGCCTTCCTCATAGAGCACCACATCCGGTTTTACCGGGCCGCCGCATTTGTCACAGCGGGGCGCATCTTTTGATTTCATTATATAGGCCAGGTCGTAAAAGGCATGACAGTCCTCACAGTAGTTGCGGAGTACGGAGCCGTGGAGTTCGTAGACATTCTTGCTGCCGGCGGCCTGGTGCAGGCCGTCAATGTTTTGGGTAATGACGGCGTCCAGCCTGCCCGCTTCCTCCAGGCGGGCCAGCATCCGATGGGCCGTGTTGGGGCGGGCATCGGGAAAAAGCATTTTATTGTGGTAGAAACGGTAGAACTCCTCCGGGTTTTTGCGGTAAAAGCTGTGGCTCAATATGGTTTCCGGCGGGAAGTCATACTGCTGATTATACAGCCCATCCACGCTGCGAAAGTCGGGGATTCCGCTCTCCGTGGAGACCCCTGCGCCGCCGAAAAATACGATGTGATGGCTGTCTTTTATAATCTGTACGAAACGATCTGATTCCTTTGACATGGAAGTTTCCTTTCTGATTTAGAGTTCCGCATCTTCTCTACAAGCACACGATGCGGGTGCTCCCCATGCGCCCACAGTGGTGTGCGCCTGTGGAGCAGTGTACTTTCCGAGAAGATGCTGATTAGAGTTCCGCATCTTCTCTGCAAGCACACGATGCGGGTGCTCCCCATGCGTTATTTTAAAAAATGACCGGGCAGTACAGGAAAGCACTTTTTCCTATTCTGCCTCGGTCATTTTCACTGGCCCTGTCCCCGCAGACTTTTACCTATCTGCCATGGCGGGCACAGGAACGATTATATTTCCTTATAGGCGGGAACAAAGATGGGGAAGGTGTCATTCCCTTTGAGTTCCTTGCCGGTGGAAATGGTTACTTCCTTATCTGTGATTACATATTCCATCTCCACGTTGCCCATAATGGTGGTGTCCTGCATCAGAATGCAGTTCTTCACCACAGAGCCGCGGCCAACCTTGACGCCTCTGAACAACACACAGTTTTCTATCTCGCCCTCAATTACGCAGCCATCAGCCACCATGGAGTTCCTGGCTCTGGATCTGCCTATGTATCGTGTGGGATTGTCATCCCGCACCCGGGTATAGATAGGGGAGCGGTCGAAAAGGGCGCTCAGGTTCTCGTCCTGCAGCAGGCGCATGTTCTCGTTAAAATAGCTGTTTTTGTCACTGATGCGGGCGGTGTAGCCGGTGTATTCATAGCCGTAGACCTTCAGCTGCTCCAACTGGGGAGCCAGGATGTCGCGCTCAAAATAGCTGAAGCCATGGGCATATGCATTGGATATCTGCTCGATCAGTAATTCCCTGTCAATCAGATAGATATTCATGGAGAAATTCTGGGGGCCATGCTCCTTGGGGTTGGTCTTGATCTGTGCCACCCGGCCGCTGTCCCCGTCCAGATTCAGAGTATAGTACAGATCGGTGGTCAGGGTGGGCTGCAGATTCATGAAACCGTAAGGAATTTCTTCTTTTTTATATGCGATAGTCACATCAGCGCCGCTGGCCACATGGGCATCAATCATGGCATTAAAGTCAAAATTGGCTACGATGTTGGCATCGGAGATAACCACATATTTCTCTTTTTGTATCTTCAGGAATTCCAGTATGCTGGCCAGCGCCTCCACTCGGCCATTGTAAACCTTAACGGTTTTCTCGGCGAAAGGGGGGACAATATTCAGACCTCCATGTTTGCGGGTCAGGTCCCATTCCCGGCCGGAACCCAGGTGACGCATCAGAGAACGGTAATTTTTGCGCACAATTACGGAGATATTGTCTATACCGCAGTTTACCATGCTGGACAGCAGAAAGTCGATCATGCGGTAACGGCTTGCAAAGGGGATGGAAGCCATCAGACGCTCGCTTACCAGTTCGGGAACCTGGTTGTCATAGCTGTTGGGAAAAATAATGCCCAGGGCATCCTGATTTGTATTTACCATAGTGATTCACCATCCTTTACATCATTTTCTACCATGGCCTTGGGACCCACCAGTGCTCTGGCGCCAATGTGCACGCCGGGTCCTACGGTGGCAACGCCGTTCTCATCATTCTCCGGCATTGCGCCCACCACGGCATTGACGCCGATCTCGGCATTTTCCGCCACGATGCAGTGCTTTACGGTGGCACCCGCATGAATGACGCTGCCTCCCATCACCACGGCGTCCTCCACAGTGGCACCGGATTCCACTTTGACGCCCGCAAAGAGAATGGAGTGCTTCACATGACCGTTGATGCGGCAGCCGTCCGTGATCATGGAGTTTTCCACCACGGCGTTGGCCCCGATCTTGTGGCCTGTCATACCGCTGTTGCGGCTGTATATCTTCCAACTCTCATCAAAAAGGTTGATGCCCGAGGTCTCGGGATCCATAATTTCCATATTGGCTTCCCAAAGGGAGGAAATGGTACCCACGTCCTTCCAGTAGCCGTTGAAATGGTAGGCGTACATCTGGCGGCCGTCCCGGAGCAGATTGGGTATAATATTATTGCCGAAGTCGTTGGAGGAGTTGGGATCCGCCTCATCCTCCACCAGATATTTCTCCAGAATGTCCCTGTTAAAGATGTAAATGCCCATGGATGCCAGATTGGATTTGGGCTTTTTGGGCTTCTCCTGGAACTCCGTGATCTTGTCATTTTCATCGGCAACCATCAGACCGAAACGGGAAGCCTCTTCCCAAGGTACCTCCATGACAGCCACACTGAATTCGGCGCCTTTTTCTTTATGGAACTGCAGAAAATCATTGTAATCCTGCTTGCAGATCTGGTCGCCGGAGAGGATGATTACGTACTCAGGGTCATACCGCTTGATGAAAGACAGGTTCTGGTAGATGGCGTTGGCCGTGCCCTTGTACCAGTCAGACCCCTGCGCCTGCTGGTAAGGGGGAAGCACATGTACCCCGCCATACAGGCGGTCCAGGTCCCAGGGCTGTCCATTGCCGATGTATTCGTTCAGTACCAGCGGCTGGTACTGGGTCAGTATACCAACAGTGTCAATTCCCGAGTTGACGCAGTTTGATAAGGGGAAGTCGATGATTCGATACTTTCCGCCGAAAGGAACTGCAGGTTTAGCCAGCTTCTGTGTCAGGGCATACAGCCTAGAGCCCTGTCCGCCGGCCAGAATCATTGCAATCATTTCTTTTGCCATACGGATTCTCCTTTTTGATACTTATTTGGTGTAATTTGCATATTACACTTTGTTATATATTAGCATTTCTGGACAATATAAACAAGTACTTAATGAAAAAAACAAAAACTCTTTTTAAATAAGAAAAATTTAAGAATTCCGACACGCTGCGACAGTTGAGCAAGTTTGAATTTTCTGCTATAGTAGAAAAATAGAAATGGTTTACCTCCGGCAGGGGGCAGTATCGGGAAGGAGGAAGGGCATGCGCAGGAGAAAAAAGGATGAATTGATTCCCTACAGCAAGACGAAGAGGGTCATATATGTTTACCGGCGGGGAAAAAAGCGACCGGCCGGCGTCATAGCGGGAGGAATATTGCTGGGGATCGGAGGCCTTTGCCTGTTATATTGCCTGTTTATTCTGTTTTTTGTGAGTTTTGGATCCTGGTTTTTTCTGGTGTGGGGCATTGGCGCACTGATACTGCTTCTATGGGGAGGTCTGCTGGCAGCCCGCAGGACGGAGCGGCTTCCCCGCTGGGTTAAAATTTGCTGGGGACTGCTGGTGGGAGTGGGGTTGACGGCTTTTGTTGGAGTGGAGGGGCTGATCCTTACGGAGTTTGGAGCCAGAGCCCGGCCCGGGGCGGACTATTGTGTGATTCTGGGTGCTCAGATAAAGCCCCATGGACCCAGTGATATGTTAAAACGCCGCCTGGACAGGGCTGTTGTCTATCTGACGGAGAATCCGGAGACCCAGGCCATCGTATCCGGCTGTCAGGGCAGCAATGAGCCTATGAGCGAGGCCAGGGGTATGTATGATTATCTGGTGGGTGCGGGAATTGCCCCGGAACGTATCCTGCTTGAGGAAGATTCCCGGAATACCTGGGAGAATCTGGAGTTTAGCGGCAGGCTTCTGAATCCTGGGGAGGACAGGGTGGTACTGGTGAGCAACAACTTTCACATGTACCGGGCGCTGCGGCTGGCCGGTGGTGCAGGCTACAGAAAGGTAGAGGGACTGTCAGCCAGTTCGTATCCCCTGATGCTTCCCAACAATATGCTCAGGGAATTCATGGGTGTGGTAAAGGATTTCTTTGCAGGGCATTTTTAGCTTGCCGTCCTGCCGGGAGCAGGCTGCCGGCGCAGCAAAAACATCAGTGAGGTATACACTATGGAGATTAATATAGGTGACATTCTGAAATTAAAAAAGCAGCATCCCTGCGGCAGCAGGGAGTGGGAGGTACTCCGGGTGGGAGCGGACTTTCGGCTGAAATGCAAGGGCTGTGGACATCAGATCATGATTGCCAGACGGTTGTTGGAGAAAAATATCAGGGAAATTGTTCCGGCAGAGTGATTTTTTGGGAATTTTCAGGGGAATGCAAAGTTTTTGCTTGCTTTTCCAAAGGCAGTATGTTATCATTGATAGCTGTGATATATTAATTCCTTGCTCCCGGCGAGGCGGGGGCCAGAGACCAAAAGGAGGTAACTTTAATGAACAAGTACGAATTAGCCGTTGTTGTTAGCGCTAAGATCGAGGACGAAGAGAGAGCACAGGTTGTTGAGAAGTGCAAGGCTCTCGTGGAGAGATTTGGCGGTACCATCACAGAGGTGGACGAGTGGGGCAAGAAGAGGCTTGCTTACGAGATCCAGAAGATGAAGGAAGGCTTTTACTATTTCATTCGGTTTGATGCAGAGCCCACCGCGCCTGTAGAGATCGAGAGCCGTGTCCGTATTATGGACAATGTCATCAGATACTTAGTCGTTAGACAGGACGAGGCATAAAGAAAGCGAGATAAAGCATGAACAAAGTAATTCTTATGGGACGTTTGACCAGGGATCCCGAAGTGAGATATTCACAGGGAGCCAGCCAGACTGCGGTGGCGCGGTTTTCCATTGCGGTGGACAGGAGATTTAAGCGTGAGGGAGAGCCGGACGCCGATTTTTTTAACTGTACCGCATTTGGCAAACAGGCCGAGTTTATCGAGCGCTATCTGCGTAAGGGCGTGAAGGTTGTGGTTTGCGGCAGGATTCAGAATGACAACTACACCAACAAGGAAGGTCAGATGGTCTATAGTGTCCGCGTCATGGTGGATGAGATTGAATTTGCCGAGAGCAAGAATGCATCGGCGGGCAATGGGGACGGCGGATACAATGGCGGTGGCTACATGGGCGGCGGCAACAGCGCTCCTGCGCCCAGTGGTGCAGGCGATGGCTTCATGAACATTCCCGATGGGATTGACGAGGAATTGCCGTTTAACTAAAAGGACGATTATTTAAAGATAGGAGGCACTGAAAATGGCTTACAATAAAGCAGAGAAATCTGATTCTCCCATGAGGAAGAAGGGCGGTATGCGCAGAAAGAGAAAGGTGTGCGTATTCTGCGGCAAGGACAATGTGATTGATTACAAGGACACCAACAAACTCAAGAGATACGTGTCCGAGAGGGGCAAGATTCTTCCCCGCCGTATTACTGGCAACTGTGCCAAGCATCAGAGAGCGCTGACTTCCGCAATCAAGAGAGCGCGTCATGTTGCGCTGATGCCTTACGTTCAGGATTAAGGCCGGAAATAAAAAGTCGAAATAAAAGGGAACACTGTGGATTAAGAGCGTCAGCTATTTCACAGTGTTCCTTTTTGGATTTGCCTGTAGAGCGCACATTTTTTATAATTGATGATGGGATATCATGGCGTCACGAAATTCTTCATAGCTATTCGCCTTGGCGGCGGCCTTGTGCCAATGACGCAGGACGCCGGTATCTTCTTCCGCATATATGCGGCTTAGAATGTCCTGCGGGGTTTCGCCCAGATCCTCTAAAAGCTCTAAAATATCCTGGCGGCGGCGCTTCAAATCGCCAATGTTTTTCCCTTGCTCCAGCCCCTGCTGCCGACCTTGCTGCAATCCCTGTTCCAAACCCTGTTCCAAACCCTGTTGGTGGCCTTGTTCCAGCCCCTGCGCTCGCCCCTGCTCCAGTCCTTCGGTCATTCCCATAGCCTTTCCTATGGACATTCCTTCATTTATGGCAATATTTCTCAGATAGATCCGGTCCCGCTTTATTCTCATATGTTCTTCATACAATGCCCTTAGCCGTGCTCCAAGATTCATAGTCATTACCTCTTTTACTGCCTCCATGATACCCGGATTTTCACTATGTATCATATGGAGGTCCTCTCTGTGTTCCGCTCTGAACAACCGAACCCAGTCATCAAGCCTGTCTCCGGTGAGTTCTTTGTTCAGTTCGATAACATGTATTTCGAATTGATCTGAATACAGCCTTCCTTCCTGGTCACGTAGAGAATATACTTTGTGATATCCCGGATAAGCGTCCCAGCTAAATCCCAGCACACATATTACTATGCATTTCTTTAACAGGGCGTAGTCCTCTCCGGCATGCACCCCTTCCACGTACATCCTGGACAGGTAAAACAGGCTTCGCTTGTCCCAGGCAGGGATGTTTTTGATCTGCAGTTCAATATTGACCCGGCAATCATTATTGAACAGCAGCTTTACATCCAGAATACCTTCCTTATCCCGTCTGCCGCGCCTGCCTAAATATGTATTTTCCAGGCGCGTTTCCGAGATTTCCTCCGGGGGGATTCCCAGAACATCGCTGATAAAATATCTGCGCACTGTTTCATTGCGCATCAGTTCTTTGAAAGCCACATCTGACTTTGGGGGAAGAAACTTCCCCTGCATTTTTTGCTTTTTCACTTTGCACCTCCTTGGCTTGCAGGAGATGCCGGACAAAGACATTTTCCGATCGCAAAAAAAATATTTCTGCCGTGAAAATCTCCTGCTTTTTTCAATTGTTCTTTTTTGAATTTAAAGCATAGATTTTCCGATAATTTGAAAATTGACTTGCTTTGTCAAAAAGTGAAAAGAAATATATGCTTTAAAAGTATATTAGCATATAAGAGAATGATTTGCAAGAGATTTTGTAAAAAAGTATGCCTGAAAGCCGATGCGAAATGGAAATCTGCGGCGAAGCGCCGGCAAAATTTTTTCATCCCCCCATTTTACCCGGATCTGTCAGGACTCGGGTAAAGGTTTTGTATTATGACAAATTAATTAGTGGAATAATGCGGCAAACTATGGTACAATATAACCGTATTCGAACCGGGAAAGGACCGGAAACATCCGCGCCATACCCGGAAAAGGCTGGGGCAGCAGGCTTAACCTGCGCAATGCGGGCAGAGGTAATTATGGCAAAACATATGAAAAAATACATCAGACTAAAGGGACGAATTAAGACCTATCTGAACTTTATTATATATCTGGGGATACTGCTTTGCGCCGTATCGGCGGCGGTATTCCTGATTGATTACCGGGCCGGCGGCATTGTAACCTGTTTTACCGTGTTTTATCTGGCAATCACCCTTACCCTGTATTTTTATAACAAGCCTCTGATCATGAACGAACTGATCAGCTTTGCCACGGAATACGGCCAGATCCAGAAAAAACTTCTGCGGGAACTGGAAATCCCCTATGCGCTGCTGGACGACGGGGGAAAAGTGATCTGGACAAACACCGCTTTTGAGATGGTGGTACACCAGCCAAAGGGTTACAGTAAATCTCTCACCAGCCTGTTTCCCACTCTCACCAGGGACCGGCTGCCGGATGACAGCGGCCTGGACGAGGCCCAGTATGAACTACGCTATGAAGGAAGCGAGTATGTGGTCCGTTTCAAGAGGATTTCCCTGAAGGAGATGGCTGAGCACAGCGATATGATTCAGGCGGAGGGATATAATGGCTATCTGATTGCCATGTATCTTTTTGACGAGACGGCGCTGCATATCGCGTTGCAGGAAGTGGACGACCAGTCTCTGGCAGTGGGAATGGTCTATCTGGACAATTACGATGAGGCGCTGGAGAGTGTGGAGGAAGTAAGGCGTTCCCTGCTGATCGCTCTTATAGACAGGAAGGTCAATAAGTACATTTCCGGGCTGGATGGTATATCCAAGAAGCTGGAAAAGGACAAGTATCTGATCATCCTGCGGAAAAAGGCGATTGCCCAGTTACAGGAGAACCGCTTTGAACTGCTGGAGGAGGTCAAGACAGTCAATATCGGCAATGAGATGGCTGTCACCATCAGCATAGGCGTGGGTTTGGACGGTCTGACTTATGCCCAGAATTATGAGTTTGCCCGCAACGCCATAGACCTGGCCCTGGGCCGGGGGGGGGACCAGGCGGTGATTAAGACCCCGGAAAGTGTCACTTATTATGGCGGCAAGAGCCAGAAGGTGGAGAAAAATACCCGAGTGAAGGCCCGGGTGAAGGCTCATGCACTGCGGGAGATCATCACCACCAAAGACACGGTACTGGTGATGGGGCACAGAATTCCGGATGCCGACAGCTTTGGGGCTACGGTGGGTATCTATCGGATCGCGCAGACCCTGGAGAGAAAAGCCCATATTGTGCTGAATGACGCACCGGCCTCCATACAGCCTCTGCTGGAATTGTTCCGGCATAATCCGGACTACGAGGAAGATATGATCATCGACAGCCAGCGTGCCATCGAGATCGCCGGAGGCAATGTGGTGCTGGTGGTGGTGGATGTGAATAAGCCATCCATCACGGAGTGCCCGGATCTGCTTCGGTTCTGCAAATCCGTGGTGGTGCTGGATCATCATAGAGCCGGCAACGAAACCATTGAAAACGCCACACTTTCCTATGTGGAGCCCTATGCGTCCTCGGCCTGTGAGATGGTATCGGAGATCCTGCAATATACTTATGACAATATTAAAATCCGCCCGGAGGAGGCGGACTGTATGTATTCCGGCATTATGATCGACACCAACAATTTTGTCAGCAAGGCCGGCGTGCGTACCTTTGAAGCGGCGGCGTTCCTGCGCCGCAACGGTGCGGATGTGACCAGGGTGAGAAAGCTGTTCCGGGAGGATGCCAATGAGTACAAGGCCAAGGCGGACGCCGTCAGCCAGGCCGAGATATACAGGCAGAATTTTGCCATCTCGGTATGTACCAGCGACGACTTGCCCAGCCCTACAATCGTGGGGGCCCAGGCGGCCAACGAACTTCTGAACATCAAGGGGATCAAGGCCAGCTTTGTGCTGACAGATTACCAGGGGAAAATCTATATCAGCGCCCGCTCCATTGACGAGGTAAATGTGCAGTTGATCATGGAACGTATGGGGGGCGGGGGGCATATGTCCATTGCCGCCTGCCAGATGGAGGGTACGGGAGTCATTGAGGCCATAGGCGTATTGAAATCCACCATCGACAATATGCTGGAGACAGGAGAGATTTAAGAGCAGCCGGACGAGGTCAATGGGTGCCGGCAGGGGAGTACGGAACCGGGACAGGAGGAAAATGTTGAAAGAAAAGCGCTTTCAACTATTGATTTTGAGTCCGCCAAAGCGGATAGGGGGTATAATATGAAAATAATTTTGTTACAGGATGAGAAGAAGCTGGGGAAGAAGGGCGATATTATCGAAGCCAGTGACGGATATGCGAGGAACTATATCCTGCCGAAAAAAATCGGTGTGGAAGCTACGCCAAAGAATCTGAATGAACTGAAGCTGCAGAAGGCTAACAGCGAGAAGGTCGCCCAGGAGCAGCTTGACGCGGCCAGGGCCCTGGCCGCCGACCTGGAGCCCCGCCAGGTGGTGGTGCGGATCAAGGCCGGTGAAGGGGGAAGGACGTTCGGCTCCGTATCCTCCAAGGAAATTGCGGCCGCGCTGAAAGAACAGCATGGTATTGAACTGGACAAAAAGAAAATACAGCTTGGAGAGAGCCTGAAGAACTTTGGCAATTACGAGGTGGCGGTGAAACTTCATCCGCAGGTAACGGGAAAGTTCACTGTAAAAGTGACAGAGGCATAGGGGCCTGCGGGAAAAATGTATGGATGAAATAGCGATTAAGAGGATTCTGCCCCACAGCGTGGAGGCAGAGCAGGCGGTGATCGGTTCCATGATCATGGACCGGGAGGCCATTGTGGTGGCTTCTGAGATTGTCCTGGGGGACGATTTCTACAATAAGCAGTATGGCATCCTGTTTGAGACTATGGTGGAACTCAACGACAAGGGTTATCCTGTGGATCTGGTCACATTGCAGGACAAGCTGAAGGAGAAGGATGTGCCGCCGGAGGTGAGCAGCCTGGAGTTCGTCCGGGATTTGCTGGGGATGGTGACCACTTCTGCCAATATCAAATATTATGCCAATATTGTGGCTGAAAAGTCCACCCTGCGCAAACTGATCCGGCTGAACGAGGAGATCGCCAATACCTGCTATGTGGGGAAAGAAAGTCTGGAGAACATTCTGGAGGATACGGAAAAAAAGGTGTTCCAGCTTGTACAGAAGCGCAATACCGAGGACTTTACTCCGATTCGGCAGGTGGTGATGAACGCCATGGACAGGATTGAGGCGGCTTCCCGACAGAAGGGAACGGTTACGGGTATTGCCACAGGCTTTCTGGATCTGGATTACCGGACAGCGGGTCTGCAGCCCTCCGACCTGGTGCTGATTGCGGCCCGTCCGTCCATGGGCAAAACGGCATTTGTGCTGAATATTGCCCAGCATATCGCTTTCAAGCTGGATCTCACGGTGGCGATTTTCAGTCTGGAAATGAGTAAGGAGCAGTTGGTAAACCGACTTTTTTCGCTGCAGTCCAGCGTGGATGCCCAAAATCTGCGCACCGGCCAGTTAAACGATGAAGAGTGGGAAAAGCTGATTGAAAGCGCAGGGGTGATCGGGCGATCCAATCTTTTTATTGATGATACCCCCGGAATCAGCATCGCAGAACTGCGTACAAAATGCCGCAAGCTGAAGCTGGAGCACAACCTGTCCATTATTATCATCGACTATCTGCAGCTGATGTCCGGCAGCGGCAGATCGGATTCCCGGCAGCAGGAGATATCTGATATTTCCCGGGCATTGAAGGGCCTGGCCAGAGAACTTCATGTGCCGGTGGTGGCATTGTCCCAGCTCAGTCGTGCGGTGGAACAGAGACCGGATCACCGTCCCATGATGTCGGATCTTCGTGAGTCCGGCGCCATCGAGCAGGATGCGGATGTGGTTATGTTTATATACCGGGATGATTATTACAACCATGACACAGAGAAAAAGGATATTGCGGAGATTATCATAGGAAAACAAAGGAACGGTCCCATCGGTACGGTAGAACTGGCCTGGCTGCCCAGGTATACCAGATTTGCCAACTTGGAAAGATAAGGGAATAGAACATACGAAAGAGAGTGGAAGGGAAAGTCCATTCTCTTTTTTTACATATGCGGAACTGAAAATGGCATATGATCGGAATATGCGGGACTTTGATGAGAAAGGGGAAAACTATGGGAACTTATTTGCTTATATCGGACGCCGCCAAGGAGGTCAGGGTGGAGAGCCATGTGCTGCGCTATTGGGAGGAGGAACTGCGGCTGCCTATCAAGCGCAATGAATTGGGGCATCGGTACTATACCCAGGAGGACGTGGAGCGCTTTAAACAGATTAAGGCTATGAAAGAAAGGGGATTGCAGTTGAAGGCAATTAAGATGATCTTGAAAGATGGAAAGTTGGATGTTCTGCCCCAGGAGGGCTTCCGCGAGAGGACAGGCGGGATGGAGACAGTCTGTCTGGGAGGTGCACAGGAGACCGATGCGGATCAGTCCATGGCGATTGAAGTGGTCTCTGTCAGGGATTCTGGGGAGTGTGCGGAGGAGTCTGATGGCCTGATGGAAGCGCAGCGGGAGATGGCGGAGCCGATGCGGCAGAGAACTTCGGAATTGTCTGCGGAGAGCCGGGAGGACAAGGCCCGTCGCCTGCAATGGTTGCTGCAACAGTTGATTCGTGAGACACTACGTGAGAACAATGACGAACTCTGTCAGAATATAAAAGAAAGTCTGATTAAGGAATTGGATTACCAATTCCGTAACCAGGAAGAGCGTGAGGAAGAGAGGGACCGCCTGGCCCAGCAGCGCAGCGAGGAATACTATCGGAAGATGGACGAGCTATTGTGCAAAAAGAGTCGCCGGAAAGTGGAGAAGAAGGATAAGAAGGCGCAGGCAGCGGAGAAAACAACGCCTCCCAAGCCTGCCGCAGGCAAGAAAAAAAGGCATTTCGTTTTTTGAAATGCCTTTCGCCCTCACAAATACAGTTACTCTTCGCTGATGGTGCCTACAGGGCACTGACCGGCACAGGAACCACAGGAGATGCAGGTATCGGGATCGATTACCGCAACACCGGTTTCCATGCTGATTGCGCCTACAGGGCACGCACCGGCACAAGCACCGCAACCTACGCAAGCGTCGCCTACTACAAATGCCATATTCTTATCCTCCCTATTAATTAGAATTGTATACTTAATACCTCTCTTATTGTAATATAGAATGTGGCTGAATACAAGTATTATTTTTTCTCGGCGCGGCGTTTTTTGATGCCATCCAGAATGACCTGTTTTTTCTCCACCACCTTTTCCTTGTCCATGGCGGGAACTCCGGCCAGTTTGTAGGGAAGCCCCAGTTTCTTGTACTTTGCCTCCCCCATGGTGTGATATGGAAGCACATCCAGTGCCTTCAGATTGTCGAACTGACCGATAAAATAGCCCAGGTCAAACAGGTACTTATCATTATCGGTAAGGCCCGGAACCACCACATGGCGGATCCACATATCTACTTTTTTCTCGTTCAGGTATGAGGCAAATTCCAGAATATGCTGATTGGGCTGGGAGGTCAGTTCCCGATGCTTGTCCGGATCAATGTGTTTGATATCCAGCATAACCAGATCCGTCAGTGTCATCAGCTTATCCAGCTTTTCCAGCCAGGCCGTGTTGGAAGGATTAAAGGCAATGCCGGAACTGTCGATGCAGGTGTGTATATTTTTCTCTTTTGCCAGTGTAAACAATTCGGTCAGGAAGTCTACCTGCATCAGGGGTTCTCCTCCTGTGACTGTCAGACCGCCGCCGTTCTGGTAAAAGGCGCTGTTTCTTTCGTACTGTTCGATAATGTAGGCGGGTTCCATCATGGTTCCGCCGTTCATTTCCCAGGTGTCCGGGTTGTGACAATAGGCACAGCGCATGGGACATCCCTGCACAAACACCACAAAGCGCGTGCCCGGGCCGTCCACAGTGCCGAAACTTTCAAGTGAATGAATTCTTCCTTGCATATTTACCCCTTTCCTATTGACCAGAATCCGGAAGATATTTCCTGCCTGGTCTGTAAAATAATTATAGCAGAAACAGGAACAAATGAAAAGGTGGATTTCCAGTGATATAGTATTTCCCGCCGTTTGTTTTCCTATTTAAATATATGATGGAATTGAAATAAATAAATTCTTCCCGGGCAATGGGCAATTCCTGCGTAAAAAAGAGAGCGTCCGGCAAAGGACACTCTCTCTGGATTCGGTCTGTAAGATCTTCCGAAACCTGACGGCGGACTAGATTGCCTCGTGGAAGGTACGGGAGATAACGTCAGCCTGCTGCTCCGGGGTCAACTTGATGAAGTTCACGGCATAGCCGGACACGCGGATCGTCAGCTGAGGATAGTTCTCAGGATGAGCCTGAGCATCCAGTAAGGTATCTCTGTTCAGTACATTCACATTCAGGTGATGACCGCCCTTAGTAGCATAGCCATCCAATAAGTTTACCAGGTTGTCAACCTGTGCTGCACTTGCTGCCATAATTTTTTCCTCCTGATTATTATTTTTAATATTATATGCCGCCCACCCGTAGGAGGGCGGCATGGGTTGCTTTATTCGTAATCGTCCAGCCCCTGATGCAGGGTGGGTACGCTGCAGGCCAGAGGGGTGCGGGAGCAATCCGAGCAGCCCATGGTCTGAACGGTTTTGTTTTCCTCGGCGTCGTCGCGGTCCACATTGATGTGTCCCATGCCTCCGGCCATGCCCTGATCGAGCATTTTTACGAGGTCATCAATCATCTTGTTCTCATCCATATTTTCCTCTTTCCTGCATGGGCGGAGTCCGGCACAGGCCAAACTCCGGCCACAATATTGCACTTAGGCTGGTCTCGGTGTCCGCAGGATTTATTTGCTCAGATCCAGTTCGATATCACCGGAGAACACCTGGTCTTCCTTACCCAGAGCGCCGGGAATGATGGTGAAGGTATTGGAGATACCGTCCTGCGCATCATTGAAAGGCAGCTTGGATACGGATGACAGGGAAGCCACTGCGCCATGGGTGTCACGGCCATGCATCGGGTTAGCACCGGGAGCGAAAGGCTGTCCTTTTCTGCGTCCATCGGGGGTGTTGCCGGTTGCCTTGCCGTAAGTAACATTGGAAGTGATGGTCAGGATGGAAGTGGTAGGGAATCCATCTCTGTAGGTGTGATGCCTTCTGATAGCGGTCATGAACTTATGAACCACATCCTGGGCAATACTGTCAACGCGGTCATCATCGTTACCATACTTCGGGAAGTCGCCGGTGGTCTTGAAGTCGACGATGATACCGTCCTCATCGCGGACAACTTCAACCTTGGCATACTTGATGGCGGACAGGGAGTCTGCCACGATGGACAGGCCGGCCACACCGGTAGCAAAGTATCTTTTTACATCTCTGTCATGCAGAGCCATCTCGGCTCTCTCATAGCAGTATTTGTCGTGCATATAGTGAATGATATTCAGAGTGTTTACATACACATCTGCCTGCCACTCCAGCATGTCGATAAACTTGCTGTATACATCGTCAAAGTCCAGAACATCGCCGACCACAGGGCGGTATTTGGGTCCAATCTGCTTCTTGGTAACTTCGTCCACACCGCCGTTCAGAGCGTACAGCAGGCACTTGGCCACATTGGCGCGGGCGCCGAAGAACTGCATCTCCTTGCCGATTCTCATGGAAGATACGCAGCAGGCAATGCCGTAGTCATCGCCATGAGTTACTCTCATCAGATCATCGTTCTCATACTGGATGGAAGATGTGCTGATAGAGGTCTTGGCGCAGAAGCGCTTAAAGCCTTCAGGCAGCCTAGTGGACCACAGTACAGTCAGGTTGGGCTCGGGTGAAGCGCCCAGGTTGTACAGGGTCTGCAGATAACGGAAACTCATCCTGGTAACCATGTGACGGCCATCTACGCCCACACCGGCCAGAGACTCGGTTACCCATACGGGATCGCCTGCGAAAATCTGGTTGTACTCGGGTGTACGGGCAAACTTAATCAGACGCAGCTTCATGATGAAGTGGTCAATGAACTCCTGAATCTGCTCCTCGGTGAACACGCCGTTCTTCAGGTCTCTCTCTGCGTAGCAGTCGATGAAGGTGGAGGTACGCCCCAGGGACATAGCCGCACCGTTCTGCTCCTTTACTGCGCACAGATATCCGAAGTAGGTCCACTGAATTGCCTCCTGCACATTGGCAGCGGGCTTGGAGATATCGCAGCCATAGGAAGCGGCCATCTCCTTCATCAGCTTCAGGGCCACGATCTGCTCGGAAATCTCCTCGCGCAGACGGATTACGTCATCGGTCATCACGCGACCGGTGGAAGCCTTCTGCTCCTCCTTATCCTGGATCAGCCTGTCGATACCGTACAGGGCAACTCTTCTGTAGTCGCCGATGATACGGCCGCGGCCATATGCGTCCGGCAAACCGGTTATAATATGGGAGGAACGGCAGGCTCTCATCTCCTGATTGTAAGCGTCAAAGCAGCCGGCATTGTGGGTCTTTCTGTGGGTGGAGAAGAACTCGCTGATCTCGGGATCAACCTCGTAGCCGTTATCGGCGCAAGCCTTCTCTGCCATACGGATGCCGCCGTAAGGCTGAAGGGATCTCTTGAAGGGCTTGTCGGTCTGGAAACCAACGATGGTCTCCTTGCTCTTGTCCAGATAGCCGGGACCATGGGAGGTGATGGTGGAGACAACCTTGGTGTCCATATCCAGAACGCCGCCGGCCTCTCTTTCCTGCTTCTGCAGATCCAGTACCTGTGCCCACAGATCTTTTGTGTTTTGTGTAGGGCCGGCCAGGAAAGCGTCATCTCCGTCATAGGGATGATAGTTTTTCTGGATGAAATCACGGACATTGATTTCATGTTCCCACTTGCCGCCTACAAACTCGTTCCATTCAGGTCTCATTTGAAATAGCCTCCTATAAGATATTGAATTAGTGAATGTGTTTTGGTAACTCCTAATCCTTATGCCACTATTATAGGAGAAAGAATCGGGATAGTCAAGGCTGGCAGTGTACTTTTTCCTGTACATAATTGCTATTTTGCGTATGGTTTTTATTAAAATTTTATAAAAACTGTCCATAAAGAATGTGACCATTCCCTGGCACGGCTGTTTGCCGGGATTGTATGTCTCCCGATTCGTAATAAGTTTTACGGAATAGAATGGTTAGGCTTGTCAGAAGAAGGGAAAAGTATTATACTGAAAAAGATAATTTTCACACTTTTATGATAAGGAGGTACAGAACAATGGAAGGAATCACCAAGGAAATGACCATCGGCGAAATCCTGCGGAAGAACCCGGATGTGGCCCCGATCCTGATGGAGGCGGGTATGCACTGCCTGGGATGCCCGTCCGCCCAGGGCGAGAGCCTGGAAGAAGCTGCCATGGTGCATGGCATTGACGTTGAAGTATTGATGAAGAACATTCAGGAGGCATAATCCGGGGCGCGGAGTCTGGCGGAAAACCTCAAAAGCCTGTGGGCCGTCAAACCCACAGGCTTTTATTATGCGTCTCCAGACATGTATTATGCCCTTCAGATTTGTGCCAGAGCCTGCAGCGCGTTCTCCAAAAGCAATGTCTCACAGTGCTCCTCCAGATAGGAGGGGGTGGAGGGTGTCACCTTTGTAAAGGAACCGTATTCCGAAAGGATATTGCAGCACCTGTTAAAGTCAGAAGCATCCTTCTGAGGGTGAGACAGGAGAAGCAGGTAACAGTCCTCCCGGGCATCCTTGTATAGGGAACTGCCGCCGGAAATGCCTTCGGAGACTGTGGCGGCGGCCGACAGCAGCAGATGCAGGGACGAGAACTTCAGCATTCTCATGGTCGGCGGGTTTCCTGCATCCGACGAGGGCTTTGCGCCGGGTGCGTCCCCCGAAGGCAGTTCCTCACTGCCCTGCAGCCTGCGGAACAGATCCAATACCTCATCGGTGCCGCCGGAGACTTCTTCCTCGTCCTCCCCCATTTCCTCATGTACGGAGGGGGCAAAACGGGCGAACCGGGTATCCAGTTCTTCTGGATCCTCAACTTTTGTTATAATCAAAACGATGCATTCCGCGTTCATGGGTATGGCCTCAATCATCAGCGGAATGTCCTCGGCCTCAAAGCCGAATTCAAAATTGGCCTGCTGCATCATATCGCGAAACAGATTTTTTGCCTTTTCTGTTCCATAAGCCAGTTCGCTGATCTGGAGTTCCCGGCTGGCCAGGTCTTCCTTGGTCAAGGTGCAGCGAATCTGGTTTTCGCTTACTTTTTCTATTTTCATAGGATAACTCCTTTCAGAACCGTACAATAAACCGCTATTTGGACTTGTACCATCCAAACTTGCCTTTTCAGCATATACTTTCCCAGGTTCTTCGTCAATAGACCTGGGAATGTTTTTAGAAAAAATTTAATTTTCTACTTGCCAAAATCTGACAGAAGACTTATAATGTATCTCAGGAGATGCTTCCGATATTCCGTACAGGAAGGGAGGCAAGCGGTAAAATATCTTTATCTATTCCGAAAATCCGGAACTTTTCGTTCCTCTCATCCCTTTTATTTATAGTATGAGTCAGTTTGATTTTTGCTAAACTAATTCGGGATGTCTTACAAGCGGTTAATGCGTGCTTGATCGGTCTATATAATATATTTCCCACTTTTAAATTTTAAGTCACATTATAATTCAAAATCTACATTTTTATATTTTGCGTTGTACTGTCGGAGCTCTCTGGACCAACTATCCCCTGTGTCACCCCAATACAAATATGGAAACTGCTGGCATAATATATCACATTTTTCCTTTTGGATGTACAGCATGCGGGGAGGAGGGATAATTTGAACGAAGAAGAAGTCCAAAGCGTCCGGGAGATGATGCGGATGCAACTGCAGAAAGTGCAGGAGCGCGGTGTGGGCCTGTATATGGATGACCGGCCTGCTTCCCCTGAAGAGGTGGTCCGCAAATGCATGCAGGAGCAAACTGTCTATATGCCCGATTATGTTCTGAACGATATGGGCATTCTTGAACAGGTAAGGTTTGACAGAATCGATCCACAGTAAGCCATGGATCAGTGCCTCGAAACAGGGCGGAACGGATGCCTGCGGCGGAGAATGCCTCTCTAACAAATAGCGGCTGATAAAAATAATATGACGTTCTGCCGTATTTTGTCAAAATAATTGGTGACGTTATGAGGATAGTTTGGTATACTGTTACATATGGGCGGAAGGGGTATTTCCCCCTTTCGCCGGTATGTATGGTGTTTGTTCGTATAGTGTATACAATATTTCATATGAAAATGTATGAAGAAGGGTAAGGGAAATAATTTTATGAAGAAAGCGGTTCCGGTAATCGTTGCGGTGGTACTGATCCTGGTGATCGGCGCGGTGACTCTGGGCAGTATGCTGGTGGAAAAATACTCCTACTCCAAGGAAAGGGTGAATCTGGCCGAGTATTATGGCCTGCCGGAGACGGGAGCCGATGGATGGACAGCCGTGTACCTGCAGGATGAGCGGCTGGATATGCTGGCTCCCATGAGGGATGGAATATGCTATTTTCCCATGGATATGGTGCATCAATATTTTAATGATACCTTTTACGCGGACCGTGCGGAAGGGCTGCTGCTGTACGCCCTGCCGGAGGAGGTGGCGCGGGTGGTGCTTGGAAGTTCCGTGGAGGAGCGGGAAAGCGGCAGCCAGGATCTGGGCTATGTGATTGCCTATGAGGAGGACGGCCAGGTCTATGTTGCGGCGGATTATGTGCGGCGTTACAGCAATATGGAATTGCAGTATGCCCAGTGCCATGTACAGGTGTATAACCAGTGGGGCGTGTCCCTTCAGGCTACGGTGGCCAAGGACACGGCGGCGCGCGTAAAAGGGGGTATTAAGAGCGAAATTCTGTGGGACGTGCCCGGGGGCAGCCAGGTGAAGGTGCTGGAGCAGATGGAGACCTGGAGTAAGGTGCGCACCCAGGACGGCTACATCGGTTATGTGGAGAACAAGCTGCTTCACGAAATGATGGAGGTCCAGGAAATCCCTGTGACGGATTATGTGGAGCCGGTATACAGTTCTCTTCGGCTTCCCGGTAAGGTCAGTATGGCATGGCATTCCATTGGAGGCGTGGGGGGCAATGATACTCTGGAGAGTATGGTGGCCGGTACCAGGGGCATGAATGTGATCGCCCCCACCTGGTTCAGCCTCAGCGATAACGAGGGCAATTTCCAGAGTTTTGCAAGCAGTTCCTATGTGCAGCGCGCTCACGGGATGGGACTGCAGGTATGGGGTGTTCTGGACGATTTCAACTATAACAATGTGAACCATGCGGGAATCAACGACTTCCAGATTCTCTCCTCCACCACCATCCGGGGACGGCTGATTTCCAACATTGTACAGGAGGCGGTGAACCTGGACCTGGACGGCCTCAACATTGACTTTGAGAAAGTGACGGCGGAGTGCAGCGACCACTATGCCCAGTTTATCCGGGAGTTGTCCATTGCCTGTCGGAAAAATGGACTGATCTTATCTTTTGATAACTATGTGCCTTTCAATTTTAATGACCATTACCGCAGGGATGTACAGGGAAAGGTGGCTGATTATGTAATTATCATGGGGTATGACGAGCACTGGCACGGCAGCGGCGATCCGGGATCCGTAGCCAGCATCGGCTATGTCAGCGGCGGCATAGACCGCACGCTGGAGCAGGTACCCAAGGAGAAGGTGATCAATGCCCTGCCCTTTTATACGATTCTGTGGACCATAGACGGAGCAACGGTTACGGACGAGTATCTGCTGCTGTCCAACACCAAGGACTATCTGCAGCGGATCGGCGTGGAGGCCAGCTGGGACGAGGAGACTTCCCAGTTGTACGCGGAGTGGCAGAGTGGGGGCAAGACCCACAAAATCTGGGCGGAAACAGAGGAGTCCATACAGGTGAAGCTGAACGTGATGCAGAACCGGGGAATTGCCGGTGCGGCTGTATGGCAGATCAGCTATGGCACACCTGCGGCCTGGGAATTGATAAACGCCTATGTGAACGCGCCGTAAAGGGGCGCTGCATACGGATGAAAACCCGGACATATATTGATAATTAAGAAGAGTCTGGGATGAATTATCAATATGCAGGAACGAATGGAAAAGATTTTTTCGCTGTCGCTGGGGGTGCTTCTGGCCCTGTCCATGATTTATGTGGCTCACAGCGCGGCAGTGTTTGTGAGCGGCAGGAATGTGGAGGGGGAGAAGGACGGAGACAGTTCCGGGCAGCAGGTATGCGTGGTTGTGGATGCCGGTCACGGGGGAGATGATCCCGGCAAGATAGGCGTCAACCAGGTGCTGGAGAAGGATGTGAACCTGAGCATAGCCCGCAAAGTGCGGCAGTACCTGGAAGCCCAGGGCATCCGGGTAGTCATGACCAGAGAGGATGAGAACGGCCTGTACGACAGTGATGCCTCCAATAAAAAGGTGCAGGATATGAAGCGAAGGGTTGCCCTGATCGAAGAGGCAAAGCCTGCCATTACCGTCAGCATACACCAGAACAGCTATCCTGAGGAATATGTACACGGCGCACAGGTGTTTTATTATGACGGCAGCAGGGACGGCCAGTTGCTGGCGGATTTGCTGCAAAAGCAGCTTGTGGAGAAACTGGACCCGGAGAACCGCCGCCAGATCAAGGCTAACGACAGCTATTATCTGCTGAAAAAGACGGATATACCCATTGTGATTGTGGAGTGCGGCTTCCTATCTAATCAGGCAGAAGCGGCTTTGCTGGCCCAGGAGGACTACCAGGACCGGGTGGCCTGGGCTATACATATGGGAATATTACAATATCTTGCGGAGAGCCATTAGACAAATTCAGCAAAGTGTGCTATGATAGATAAAATGTGGAAATATGTTGAGAAGCGGGGGCATAGGTTTGCCCGAATGCGTAAAGGATATTGGAAATGAATACGAAAATCATAAGGATACAGGGGCAGGGAGAGAACTTTTCCGGCGGGGAAGATATGGCTCTGCGGGAGGCCGGAGAGGTGCTGCGGCGGGGAGGTCTGGTGGCTTTTCCGACAGAGACGGTTTACGGCTTGGGCGGAGATGCTCTGAATCCTGAATCTTCCCGGAAAATCTATGCCGCCAAGGGACGGCCTGCGGACAATCCGCTGATCGTCCATATCGCCCGGACGGAGGACTTGGCCCGCATTGCCGATCGGATTTCGGAGTCGGCTGTGCAGCTGGCCCGGGCGTTTTGGCCAGGGCCTTTGACCATGATCCTGCACAAATCACAGGAGGTACCCTATGAGACCACCGGAGGGCTTGATACCGTGGCGGTGCGGATGCCTTCTCACCCGGTGGCCCGCAGGCTGATCTCTTATGGCGGCGGTTATGTGGCGGCTCCCAGCGCCAACCTGTCTGGCAGGCCCAGTCCCACATCGGCCCGGTATGTGAAAGAGGATATGGACGGCAGGATCGATGTGATCATTGACGGAGGGGACGGGGAGATCGGCCTGGAATCCACGATCGTGGATCTGACAGTCAGTCCGCCCCAGGTGCTGCGGCCCGGGTTTATTACCCGAGACATGCTGGCCGGCGTATTGGGGCAGGTCGATTTGGATCGGACCTTGCTGAGGGCTGACAGCGGACAGGCTCCCAGGGCCCCGGGGATGAAGTATCGACATTACGCGCCCCAGGGCGTACTGACCATCGTGTCAGGGCAGGCGGAGCAGGTGACAGCCTATATCAACGCATGCGCCGCGGAGGATGGAAGCCGAGGGCATAAGGTGGGGGTGATCGCCACGGACGAGGAGTTGCCGGGGTATCGCGCCGATCTGGTCTGCAGCCTGGGCAGCAGGCGGGACGAGGAAGAAATCGCCCGGCGCCTGTACGGCATACTGCGCCGCTTCGATGATGAGAAAGTGACCCGGATCTATTCGGAATGCTTTGACGACACAGGATTGGGACAGGCCATTATGAATCGCCTGTTGAAAGCGGCCGGGCACAGACTGGTGGTTCTTGAAGGCAATCAGAAATAGGCTTTTGCGGGCATGCCCGTATCTATAAGCGACAGAAGGAGGCAGATATATGATAGCAATAGGAAGCGACCATGGCGGTTATGATTTGAAGCAGCTGGTGATTCAGTATCTGGAAGAGAAGCAGATTCCCTATCAGGACATGGGATGTGACAGCAGAGCGTCCGTGGACTATCCCGTTTATGGGAAGGCTGTGGCCCAGGCTGTGGCAGACGGCAGCTGTGAAAAAGGAATTGTGATCTGTACCACAGGGATCGGAATCAGCATAGCCGCCAACAAGGTGCCGGGAGTGCGCTGCGCTCTGTGTTCGGACACTTTGTCCGCCAGGATGACCCGGCTTCACAACAATGCCAATGTACTGGCTATGGGAGGCGGCATGATCGGTCCTAATCTGGCGCTGGACATCGTGGAGACTTTTCTGAATACCCCTTTTTCCGAAGAAGAAAAACATAAGAGAAGAGTGGACATGTTAAACGCATAGAGGAAATGCGGAACTCTAAACAGCATATCCCCGGAAAGCGCACTGATATACATCCGAACGTCGAAGCGTTTGGATGTATATCAAGGGAGTGGTGTGCTTGGAGGGGAGATGCGGAACTCTAAATAGGAGGATAAATAAATGGCTAAAGTTGTAATAATGGACCATCCCTTGATCCAGCATAAGATCGGTTTGATTCGGAGGACGGAGACAGGCACAAAGGATTTCCGGCAGGCCATCAGCGAGATTGCCATGTTGATCTGCTATGAGGCCACCAGGGATCTGCAACTGGACGAGGTACAGATCGAGACGCCCATCTGCTCCGCCACGGTAAAGGAATTGCGGGGCAAGAAGATGGCAATTGTGCCGATCCTGCGCGCGGGCCTGGGCATGGTGGACGGGATGCTGAATCTGATTCCCGCGGCAAAGGTGGGACATATCGGCCTGTACCGGGATCCGGAGACATTAAAACCTGTGGAATACTACTGCAAGCTGCCTGCAGATTGCGCAGAGAGGGAAGTGTTTGTGGTGGATCCCATGTTGGCCACCGGCGGTTCCTCTGTGGCGGCTATCCAGATGCTTAAGGACAAGGGATGCAGAAATATCCATTTTATGTGCATCATAGCCGCTCCGGAAGGAGTGGAACTGATGAAGAAGGAGCATCCGGACGTGGATATGTACATCGGAGCGCTGGATGAGAAGCTGAATGACCATGGTTATATTGTACCTGGCCTGGGGGATGCGGGGGACCGTATTTTCGGCACAAAATAAGAGGATGGGGTTATGGGCGGAAAGAGAGAGGACTATATAAGTTGGGATGAGTACTTTATGGGGGTGGCCCAGCTTTCGGGCATGCGTTCCAAAGATCCCGGAACCCAGGTGGGGGCCTGCATTGTCAGCCGGGAGAATAAGATTCTGTCCATGGGTTATAATGGTTTTCCCAACGGCTGTGCGGACGATACCTTCCCCTGGAGCCGGGAAGGGGAGGAAGAACTGGACACGAAGTATCCATTTGTGACCCACAGCGAGCTTAATGCGATTCTGAATTACCGGGGAGGTTCCCTGGAGGGGACTAAACTGTATGTGTCCCTGTTTCCCTGTAATGAGTGCGCCAAGGCTATTATCCAGGCGGGCATCAAGACCGTGGTATATGCCAGCGACAAGTATGAGGGACTGCCGTCCAATGTGGCGTCCAAGCGTATGCTGGACGCGGCGGGGGTGGAATATATAGCCTATCATAAAACGGGAAGAAAAGTGGAACTGGAGTTGTGAGTTAGATGAAGACATATCATAACACCAAGGGAAAAAGGATGATTTTACTGTTGGCAGCGGTGGCGCTGGTGTCGGCCTGTGTACCGTTTCCTTCGTATGCAACCAGTTCAACCAGGCAGGAGATTGAGGAAAAAGAACAGGAGAAAGACCAGCTGGAGAACCAGCAGGAGGCCAACCAGCTGGAACTGAACGGGCTCAAGGGTGAACAGAAATCTTTAAAGAAGCAGTTGGCGGAACTGAGTGAGCAGCTGACGGCGGTCAGCGACCATCTGGCGGAACTGGAACAACAGATTCGGGACAAGGAACAGGAAATCGCGGATACTATTCAGGCACTTGAGGATGCCAAAGCCACGGAGGCCTGGCAGTACGAGTGTATGGAAAGAAGAATCCAGTACGCCTACGAGAGAGGCCAGGACAGTTTGCTGAACATTTTTTTCAGCTGGGAGAGTTTTGCCAGATTTTTGAACCTGTCCACTTACACAGAGCACATCGCCCAGGCGGATGATGAAATGCTGGATCAGATTATTGCCAACAGGGAATTTATTGAGTCCGAGGAGATCCGTCTGCAGCAGGAGAAGGAGGAGTTGGACTACCTGAAAGTACAGGCCGAGGCGGAGAAAAGCAGGGTGTCCGGACTGATCAGCCAGACCAGCAGCCGCATGGCTGACTATGCCGATCAGATCTCGGATGCGGAGGCAGAAGCCAGGGCGTATGAAGCCAGCTTAAAAAAGCTGGAGGAAGATTTGAAATATCTGAAGGAAAAACTGCGGCAGGAGATCGCCATGTCCCAGCGGGCGGCCAACGCTACCTGGCGCAACATCTCGGAAGTGTCTTTTGCGGAAGGGGACTTGTATCTGCTGGCCAATCTGATCTACTGCGAGGCGGGCGGGGAGCCCTATGAGGGGAAACTGGCCGTGGGCGCGGTGGTGATCAACCGAATGTTAAGCAGTGTCTACCCGGATACAGTGGTGGGTGTGATTTATCAGAGAAAGCAGTTTTCTCCGGTGGGCAGCGGCCGTCTGGAACTGGCACTGGCATCCAATAAAGCAACGGCGGACTGCTATAGAGCGGCAGAGGAAGCCATGTCGGGTATGAGTAATGTGGGAAATTGTGTGTATTTTCGTACACCTATACCGGGGTTGTCCGGCATCTCCATAGGAGGGCATATATTCTATTAAGAGTATCGGAATCTTGCAGAAGCCTCGGACATTATAGTCCGAGGCTTTCCAGCTGTGCCTGCAGTTGGTCAAATTTATCCTTATAAATATATGTGAGCAGGTGGTCCAGCTGCCGCAGCGCGGCGGAAAGCTGTGGGGCGGTCAACAGGCCCGTGTCGAAAGCCTGAGCCAGTTCATCCAGATCCACCACTTTGATCCGGCCATCGGGATAGACAATCACGTCTGCCAGCAGATCCGTGGCAGTCAGAGTATGGGCCTGTTCATCCCGGGCATACTCTACAATGTCACAATACCAATATAGCAGAGAGCCGTCCTGACGGTAGAATTTGCTGATCTTAAAGCCCTCGTTCAGGAAGTAGCAGGAACAGCCGTGGCTGAAGGAAATCTTGGGGTTTAATGTATTCCAGGAGGTGATGACCAGTTCCTCCGTCTGCTTTACGATAATGTCATCCTTCAGCAGGATACATTCATCGGGGATCAGGCGTCTGCGGTACAGTTGTAATTCGCTCATGGGGCCTCCTTTTGTGTGGCGGGACGTCTGCGAGCCGGCATAAATCGTCAAAGCCGCACCCTGTGTCTGATAAAATCATACTACAATGCCCCCGTTCGGAAGTCAACTTTATTTTGTAGAAATTTTTATAGAATTTTCTTGGGATATTGGCTGCTTGTGCTGGACTTTTTTAAAAATTTTATATATAATATTGGAATGAGTAAAAAAGCGCCTTATGACAGAAAAGACAAACAGGATAAAAGCGTGTACCGGGCATTGGTGCTGGTAATGCAGTTTGGCATTAATATGCTGGTTCCCATCGGGGCCATGTCCTGGCTGGGGATTCTGCTGGACCGCAAGTGCGGCACCTCTTTTTTCATGGTCCTTTTCTTCTTTGTCGGCGCTGTTGCGGGATTTCAGAACATCTGGCGCATGGCCAGGTCGGTCTATGAGGAAAAGCCTGGGACGCAGTGTCAGGAAGAGTCGTCCGGGGAACAGGATCTCCAGAGCAGACAGGGGGATGCGGAAGAGAGGTAAAGGGATTGCTGCGGTTGCGGAAAAGATGTCGGATATTGCCGGAAGGGGCAGAGGAGAGCCGGATGATACACAGAGTGAAAGAGATGAACCGGGCTCTGCTGGAATTGGATCTGGGAATCCTGTTCGGCGGTGTGGCCTGCCAGGCTGTGGGCATGTGGTTTGCCGGCAGCAGGGGGCTGTATGCTGCCGCCCTGTGGCTGGGCATCCTGCTGGCCCTGCTGGGAACCTGGCATATGTACAGGACCCTGGACCGGGCGCTGGACCTGGGGGACGGGGCATCCAGAGCAGTGGTGACAGGGGGGCTGCTGCGGTATGGTATATTGTGCATTGTTCTGGGAGTTATCATGCTGACGGACGTGCTTAATCCCCTGGTGGTATTTCTGGGATATATGATGATGAAAGTAGCGGCTTATCTCCAGCCGTTTACTCATAAATTATGCAATATGCTTTTTCATGAAACGGACCCGGTGCCCGAGCCCATGCCGGAAGAAGAGACAGAGGCAGAGCCGGCGGAGTAAAGGCATTGGAAGCCATGGAAGAGCATAAAGATAAGAGGGAGGTGAGAGTATGCAAATTGGACCTTTGTTATCCTCGGCTGACGGGATCGATTTTATGATCCATGGCCTGTTTAAATACAGTTTTTTCGGCCATGAAGTGTGGATAACAACATCGCATGTGTGCATCCTGATCGTCATGTTGATCATTATCGGCTTTGCCATCGCGGCAAACCGGGCCATGCGGAAAGCCACGGAAGTGCCCAAAGGCCTTCAGAATGTGGTGGAACTCATGGTGGAGAAGCTGGACGGCATGGTGGACAGTCCCATGGGGAAGAATGCCCCCAGGTTCTACAATTATATTGGAACGGTGTTTATCTTTATTCTGCTGTCCAATATATCGGGACTGCTGGGACTTAGGCCGCCCACAGCGGATTATGGGGTGACGCTTCCGCTGGGTATCCTCACTTTTGTGCTGATTCATTTCAATCAGTTTAAGCATCAGAAGCTGAAGGATATCTGGGTGGATATGTGTTCGCCGCTGCCGCCATGGCTGCCCATATGGTTCCCCATCAACCTGATCAGTGAGATCGCGGTGCCGGTGTCCCTGTCCCTGCGTCTGTTTGCCAACGTGCTGTCCGGCACGGTGATGATGGCGCTGGTATATGGACTGCTGGGATGGTTTGCCACCATCTGGCCTGCGGCGCTGCATGTGTATTTTGATTTGTTCTCCGGAGCAATTCAGACCTACGTATTTTGCATGCTGACCATGACATATATTAACAATGCCATCGGCAGCGAAAATTAACTGACAAAGAGGCAATCGCACCAGGCTGTGCGATGCATACGCAGTTGTCCCGGGGCCGGATTCGGTTCTGATAAGTCCTGTGTCTGCGGGGATATGCGAAATTTATTTTAGGAGGAAAAAAATATGGATTTCAACACTAACTTTATTTTGGGATGTTCTGCAATCGGCGCAGGTCTGGCAGTAATTGCCGGTATCGGACCTGGTATTGGACAGGGTATTGCGGCCGGCCATGCCGCCGCCGCAGTGGGACGCAACCCCGGCGCCAAGTCCGCCATTACTTCCACCATGCTGTTGGGGCAGGCCGTGGCAGAGACCACAGGTCTGTACGGCCTGTTGATTGCCATGCTGCTGTTATTCGTAAAGCCGTTAGGTAAGTAAGCCTCCGGGACAAATAAATTCTACATCGGAAACGGTGTACTATGGAACGATTATAAAGGAGGCAGAGAATGATACTTTTAACGGCCCAGGAGCCCATGGAGAGACTCTTCGATCTGGACTTTCAACTGCTGGCTGACTCCATGCTGATGATTATAGCGATCTTTGTACTGTTCCTGCTGCTGAGTTATTTTCTGTTCAATCCGGCCAGAAAAATGCTGCAGGATCGCCAGAACAAGATCAGGAGTGAGCTGGACGATGCCCAGAGCAATATGGAGCAGGCCGCAAAGCTGAAGGAAGAGTATGAGGCTAAGATAAGGGAGATCGACAAGGAAGCGGAGGAGATCCTCAGCGATGCCCGCAAGCGCGCGCTGGAGAATGAGAACGATATCATTGCCAAAGCCCGGGAGGAAGCATCCAGGATCATGGAGCGAGCCCGCACGGAGGCTCAGTTGGAGAAGCAGAAGATGGCTGACGAGGTGAAGCGTGAGATGATAGGTATCGCTTCGATGATGGCAGGCAAGGCTGTGGCTGCTTCTATCAACACGGAGATCCAGGACAGCCTGGTAAATGAGACTCTGAAGGAAATAGGTGACAATACATGGCTAAGCTAGTGGAACAGACATATGGAGAGGCTTTGTTCCAGACCGCCATGGAGGCGAATCAGGTGGATGCATTTCTGGAGGAGGTGGAACTCATCCAGACGGTGCTGAAGCAGAATCCGGAATGGGACAGACTGATGAAGCACCCTAAGATTTCCAAGCAGGAAAAGGTGGAGATCATGAAAGGGGCATTTGCAGGCAGGATCAGCAGGGAGATGACAGGCTTCCTGGAACTGATTCTGGCCAAGGAGAGATATGGGCAGTTGCAGGCGGTTTTCCGGTACTTTACGGAGAAGGTAAAGGAGGAGAAAAAGATTGGCACGGCCTACGTGACCACCCCCATGGAATTGTCCGAATCCCGCAAGGCGGATATACAGGCCAGACTCCTTGGCACCACTCCCTATCTGACCATGGAGATGCACTTTGCAGTGGATCCCTCGCTGATCGGCGGGATGGTGATCCGCATCAAGGACAGAGTGGTAGACAGCAGCATCCGCACAAAGCTGGCGGATATGAAGCGGGAATTATTACAAATCCAGTTGGGTTAGACCAACCGGAAGAAAGGTGCGAACCAACCTATGAATTTGAGACCAGAAGAAATAAGTTCCGTAATCAAGGAACAGATTAAGCGGTATGCGTCTGAGCTTAATGTATCTGATGTGGGTACGGTCATTCAGGTGGCGGACGGCATCGCCCGTGTGCATGGTCTGGAGAATGCCATGCAGGGTGAACTGCTGGAATTCCCAGGCGAGATTTACGGCATGGTGATGAACCTGGAAGAGGACAACGTGGGTGCGGTACTTCTCGGCAATCATAAAAACATTAACGAAGGCGATACGGTTAAGACTACCGGCAGGGTAGTGGAGGTCCCGGTGGGCGACGCCATGCTGGGACGTGTTGTGAACGCGCTGGGGCAGCCTATCGACGGCAAGGGTCCGGTGCAGAACAACAAATATCGTAAGATTGAGAGAGTGGCCAGCGGCGTTATCACCAGGAAATCCGTGGACACTCCTCTGCAGACAGGAATCAAGGCTATTGACGCCATGGTGCCCATCGGAAGAGGACAGCGCGAACTCATCATCGGGGACCGTCAGACAGGCAAGACGGCGATTGCCCTGGATACCATCATTAACCAGAAGGGCCAGGATGTGAAATGCGTGTATGTGGCCATCGGCCAAAAGGCTTCCACAGTGGCCAATATTGTAAAGACCCTGGAGGAATACGGGGCCATGCAGTATACCACCGTGGTGGTATCTACTGCCAGCGATCTGGCACCTTTGCAGTATATTGCTCCCTATGCCGGATGTGCCATCGGCGAGGAATGGATGGAAAACGGAGAGGATGTGCTGGTGGTCTACGATGATTTGAGCAAGCACGCCACCGCATACCGCACACTCTCCCTGCTGCTCCGCCGTCCACCCGGGCGTGAGGCATATCCCGGCGACGTATTCTATCTGCACTCCAGACTGTTGGAGCGTGCGGCGCGCATGAGCGAAGAATACGGCGGCGGCTCCCTGACGGCTCTGCCCATTATTGAAACTCAGGCGGGGGACGTATCGGCCTATATCCCGACCAATGTGATTTCCATCACCGACGGGCAGATTTATCTGGAGACGGAGATGTTTAACGCAGGTTTCCGTCCTGCGGTCAATGCAGGTCTGTCCGTGTCCCGTGTGGGCGGCGCGGCGCAGATTAAGGCGATGAAGAAGATTGCGGCTCCTATCCGTGTGGAATTGGCTCAGTACCGTGAACTGGCAGCTTTCTCTCAGTTCGGGTCGGAGTTGGATGCGGATACCAAGGAGAAGCTGGCGCAGGGCGAGCGTATCAAGGAAGTGCTCAAGCAGCCCCAGTATCAGCCCATGGCCGTACAGTACCAGGTTATCATCATCTATGCGGCAACCAATAAGTATCTGCTGGATGTGCCTGTGGACAGCATCACCCGTTTCGAGAAGGAACTGTTCGAATTCCTGGACACCAGGTATGCGGAAATTCCCCGGGCTATTGCGGTGGAGAGAGTGATCTCCGGGCAGACCGAGGAGCAGCTGGTTAAGGCTATCAAGGAGTTTAAAGCGCAGTTTCACTAGTGTGTAGAGAGCAATGCGGCATCATGGGGTCCGGCCGTTGCCGGACTTTAGATGCTGAATACGTATTTATGCAATATCGCAGATAAATCTGCGATATGCGGGAAAGAGGTAATTATGGCATCAATGCGTGATATCAAGCGTCGGAAGGGGAGCATACAGAGCACCCAGCAGATCACCAAGGCCATGAAACTCGTTTCTACCGTAAAGCTGCAGAGGGCCAGAGCCAGTGCGGAGAACTCCAAGGCTTATTTTAACTGCATGTATCAGACGGTTAACCGCATACTGGCCAGGGTGGGCAATTTGCAGCATCGGTATCTGCAGCCTGCCGAAACTGTCAAAAAAGCGGTGGTGGTGATTTCCTCCAACAGAGGACTGGCAGGGGGATATAATTCCAATATTGTAAAGCTGGTGACCCGTCATGAGGGCTGGGACAAGAAGGACGTGCTGATCTATGCCGTCGGACGCAAGGGCAAGGATGCTTTTGTCAGAGAGGGCTACGAGGTGCGGATGGACCTGTCCGATGTGGCGGAAGAGCCTGCCTACCCGGACGCTATGTTGCTGTGCAGCGAATTGCTGAAGGCATACGCAGAGGGGGAAGTAGGGGAAATCTACCTGGCCTACACGGCTTTTAAGAACACGGTGAGCCATGTGCCCACCCTGTTGAAACTCCTGCCAGTAGAGCAGGGGGAGGAGATCAAAGGAGAGGAGTCGGAAGTGCCCATGAACTTTGAGGCAGACGACGAAGAGGCTCTGGAGATGATTATCCCCAAATATGTGGCCAGCCTGATCTACGGAGGGCTGATGGAGGCCGTAGCCAGCGAGAACGGCGCGCGTATGCAGGCCATGGACAATGCTACCAGCAATGCGGAAGAAATGATAAGTGACTTGACGCTGAAATACAACAGAGCTCGTCAGGGCTCTATCACACAGGAATTGACAGAGATTATAGCCGGAGCGGAGGCAATTTCATAGTTTTTCACTCCTGCGGAACTCTAAATCAGCATCCGGCCCGAAGTGCCTGGAGTACAAAGCAGCCGGGAGGATGGTTTGTACTCCACCAGGAAAGGTGCTGAGAGGCCGGATGCGGAACTCTAAATAAAGAAGGGATGTTTTATGACAGGAAAAAATATAGGAAGGATTACCCAGATCATTGGTGCGGTGCTGGATATCCGCTTTGGTGAGGGCCAACTGCCGGAAATCAACGAGGCAATCGTGATTCCTGGCGGGGACGGCGGTGAACTGACGGTGGAAGTATCCCAGCATCTGGGCGACGATACCGTGAGATGTATTGCCATGGGCACCACGGACGGCCTGGTGAGAGGCATGGAAGCCATCGCCACCGGCGCGCCTATTACTGTGCCTGTGGGTGAAAACACCCTGGGACGTATCTTCAATGTGCTGGGAAAGCCCATTGACAACAAGCCTGCTCCGGAGGGTGTGAGTTTTGAGCCCATCCACAGGGCGGCGCCGGATTTTGAGGAGCAGTCCACAGAGACGGAACTGCTGGAGACCGGTATCAAGGTGGTAGACCTGCTGTGCCCCTATCAGAAGGGCGGTAAGATCGGCCTCTTTGGCGGTGCGGGTGTGGGAAAGACCGTGCTGATTCAGGAACTGATCCGTAATATTGCCACGGAGCACGGCGGCTATTCCGTGTTTACCGGCGTAGGCGAGCGTACCCGTGAAGGGAATGATCTGTATCATGAGATGAGCGAGTCCGGGGTTATCGACAAGACCACCATGGTGTTCGGACAGATGAACGAACCCCCCGGAGCCAGAATGCGTGTGGGTCTTACCGGTCTGACTATGGCAGAGTATTTCCGTGACAAGGGCGGTAAGGATGTGCTGCTGTTCATTGACAACATCTTCCGATTCACCCAGGCGGGCAGCGAGGTGTCCGCTCTGCTGGGCCGTATGCCCTCCGCAGTGGGCTATCAGCCCACGCTGCAGACAGAGATGGGCGCTTTACAGGAACGTATCACATCCACAAAGAACGGTTCCATCACATCCGTTCAGGCAGTATATGTGCCTGCGGACGATCTGACTGATCCGGCTCCCGCTACAACTTTTGCCCATTTGGACGCTACCACTGTGTTGTCCCGTTCCATCGTGGAATTGGGTATCTACCCGGCCGTGGATCCGCTGGAGTCCACCTCCCGCATTCTGGATCCCCGCATCGTAGGCGAAGAACACTACAAAGTGGCTCGGGGTGTGCAGGAAATATTGCAGAGATATAAGGAATTACAGGATATCATCGCCATTCTGGGTATGGATGAACTGTCTGAGGATGACAAGCTGGTGGTTTCCCGTGCCCGTAAGGTACAGAGATTTCTGTCCCAGCCTTTCTTCGTGGCGGGCCAGTTCACCGGTATGGAAGGCAAATATGTGCCCATCAATGAGACGATCCAGGGCTTTAAAGAGATTCTGGAAGGCAAACATGATGATATTCCGGAAAGCTATTTCCTGAACGCCGGCAGCATCGATGATGTCCTGGCCAGAGTGAAATAGGGAAAGGCAGGTTTTCCATGGCAGAAAATAATTGCTTGACTTTGAAGATCATCACCCCCAACAGAGTTTTTTATGAGGGCGAGGCGGAGATGGTGGAGTTTAACACATCCGAGGGCGAAATAGGCGTGCTGCCCGGACATCTGCCCATGACGGTGATCGTAAAGCCCGGCGTGCTTACCATTACGGAGCCGGAGGGCGAGAAGGAAGCCGCGCTCCATGCCGGCTTTGTGGAGATTCTGCCGGACAGGGTCACGGTTCTGGCAGAGATTGTCGAATGGCCGGACGAGATTGATGCCGCCAGGGCGGAAGCAGCCAAAGAACGTGCGGAAGAGCGTATCCACGAACATGCCAGCGACACGGACATAGCCAGAGCGGAGACCGCTCTGCTGCGGGCGATGGCCCGCATTCAGGTCATAAAGTAAGGCCCGACCGGCCTGCCTTCCCAGTAACGGCGGGTATATCGGATGCATATGTTATAGAAAAAGAAAAGGCATCATGGACATGGATTTTGAACGCAGAATCTTACCTTTTTATATGACATATCCGGCGGCAGGCTATGGGAACGGTACTCTTTACGGCAGGCAGGACGGGGACGTGCTGCGGGATCTGGAATATTTCCGGCAGATGTATCCGGCGCAGGTCAGGCATTACCAGACCAGGGTTGCCGAGATTCTGGATAAGCTGGACTATGAGGGCAGCGTGATATACGATGAATACCCCGACCGCTATACCTTGGAGCGTACGGCTGATAATATAACCGATATCATCCGGCGGGAGGAGAGGCAGAGGCATTCGGACCAGGAGAATCCGGGCGACGATGGGGAGCCCAGACAACCGCTGATATTTGTGCTTCTGGTAAATGAAGTTTATAAGCGCCGCCGGGGCGGCAAAAGAGGATTTTTCAGCTTGAGCTGACAGGGAAATACAACAGGCAGGGCCACGGGAACCATGTGTTTTCGTGGCTCTGCGGGACTTAAGACATAAATTTGTGGAACTCTAATTAGGGAGAGTTGGGAATGGACGAGTTAAGCGGACTGCTGAAAGAGATGATGAATGAAGGGCTGGTGCAGGCGATATTGAGTAACAGCAGGGACAAATCTTACGGGGACAAGCTGAAGATTCGTCCGGTACTTCTCAAGGGAGAATTACGCTTCCAGGGGACAAGGTATGCAGGAACCCAGGTATTTCATGAGAATCATAGTGCGGGAGAAATCTGTGAACTGGTAGAAAAGCTGTTGGCCGGTACATTCTGCCAGTGTGAGATCATGGCAAAAGACAGGAGTGCCACTGTACTGGTGAGTAAGAAGGGCAAAATAACGGTCAAAACCAGACGGATATCCTGTAACATCCCCAGGGAACTCTCCCATAACCGTGAGAAGCAGTATATCCTGCAGGAAGGCCGTCCGGTGGATTTCCTGGTGGGATTGGGAGTTCAGACCCCGGATGGCAGGATCACCAGGAGTAAATATGACAAATTCCGCCAGATCAACAGATATCTGGAGTTTATAGAGGATATATTGGACCAGCTGCCCGGGGAGGGGCAGATCCATGTAATAGATTTCGGCTGCGGCAAGTCGTACCTGACTTTCGCCATGTATTACTACCTTCATGTGCTGCAGGGTAGAGATATCCGTGTCACGGGACTGGACCTGAAAGCCGATGTGATCCGGCGCTGCAATGAACTGGCCGGAAAGTGCGGTTATGAGAATCTGCATTTTCGGGTGGGCGATATCAGTACTTATGAAGAGAACCAGAGGGTGGATATGGTGGTATCTCTCCACGCCTGCGATACAGCCACGGATTATGCGTTGGAAAAAGCCGTGAGTTGGGGGGCCAGGGTAATCCTGGCGGTTCCCTGTTGTCAGCATGAGGTAAACAGACAGATTCATTGCCGGGAATTGGAGCCATTACTGCGATATGGGCTGATCCGGGAGCGCATGTCTGCTCTGATCACAGACGCGGTAAGGGCGGGATTGCTGGAGCAGCAGGGGTATGAGGCCCAGATTCTGGAGTTCATCGACATGGAACATACCCCCAAGAACCTGTTGATCCGGGCGGTAAAGATGCAGCCCGGGACGCAGGGTGCCGCCGGGGCACAGCATATGCGTAAAAGGCGGGAAGGCTGCCGGGATCAGGGGACTCCGCTGCAGGAGACCATGGAACTGCTGGGGATATATCCCACGCTGGCGCGTTTGCTGGAGCAGTGACGGAGCAGGGGATACCCGCAATAATAAAGTGTGGACGGAAACCATGAAGCATTGCCGGGCTGAAGCGTAGATACAGGCGGTCCCGCAGCGTATGGGAAAGGAGCGGCCATGAAAAAAGTAATTATAAAATGGGTGATTTTTCTGCTGACTTTTGTGGTCGCTTTGCTGGTGGCAGGCAGGGTAATGAATCACGACAACCGGAATATGACAATGGAATTATCGGCGGCCAGTTTTCCCGTTATCACCCTGGAGAAGGGGGACATTGTTTATAATGAACTGCATGGGTATGCTCAGGCGATGGACACCGCCTATCAGCGGGGGACTATCGCGGAACTGGGGACGAACAGGGAACTGGTATTTCGGATTGACACCTATGGGATCAACCTGGCGGGAATCCGCATGGAGGTGCGCAGCCGGGACGGCAGTCGCCTCATAGAGAATACCGAGATCACGGAGTTTTCGTCCGGGAGTACCATACGGGTGGAGACAGCCCTGAAGGATCTGATTGAGAAGGACAAGGAGTATTCTCTGGCGCTGGTGCTCACCGATGACAGTGGTCGGGAAATCTGGTATTACACCCGGGCCATATGGAGTGACAATACCTGGGGATATGAAAAATTGCAGTATGTGTGGGACTTTCACCAAAAGACTTTTGATAAGGAGGCCGCCAGGGACTTGATCAAGTATCTGGAGAGCAGTTCTCAGGGGGACAATACTACTTTTCACAAGGTGGATATTCACAGCAGCTTTCAGCAGATTACCTGGGGAGATTTGGACGTGAGGCGCCTGACCCAGCCTGCCGTGAATCTGGTGGAACTGGCCACACAGACAGCTTCCATGGAACTTCATTACCTGGTGTCCACAGGCAGCGGCCGGGACCAGGACTGCTACCTGGTGGAAGAACTGTACCGAATCCGCTATACCCCGGAGAGGGTATATTTGCTGGAATTTGAGAGGACCATGGACCAGATTCCCGCTGTGAAGGGGGATATTTATGGCAGCGACAAGATTATGCTGGGAATTGTGGGGGAGGACACGGCTCTGTTGGAGAGTGAGGACGGCAATATTGTGGTCTTTGAAGCGGCCGGAAGACTTTGCAGTTACAATGTGACCACCAACAGACTGGCGCTGCTTTTTTCTTTTTATGAGGACCAGTCCCAGAACAATCGGGTACAGTGGGATGTCCGCGAGATGTACCGCCGGTTCAATCTGAAGATCCTGGATGTGGACGAGGGCAACAATGTGCAGTTTGCCGTATACGGGTATATGAACCGGGGACGGCATGAGGGAGAGGTGGGCATCCAGCTCTATACCTACAACAGCGGGCGGAATACCATTGAGGAACTGGTATATATTCCCTATGACAAAACCTATGAGATTTTGGAGCGGGAACTGGAGGAACTTCTCTATCTGAACCGGGAGGGGAAGCTTTATCTCTATCTGGATCACGGCATTTACGAAGTGGACACCCTGGAGCGGACCAGCAACAGGATTGCCCTGGTGGAGAGCGACGAAGCCATGGTGATATCCGCCAGCCACAAGATCGTAGTGTGGCGTCAGGATCAGGGGCTGCAGATCATGAACCTGGGGACGGAACAGATTACCCGGATTGATGTGAACGCGGACGAAATAGCCCGTCCGCTGGGCTTTATGGGAGAGGACATTGTCTACGGCGTGGCAAGACAGGAAGATGTGACCAGCGATGCGGCGGGACGTCTGTTTTTTCCCATGTACCAGGTGTGCATCAGAGATGCATCAGGAAAGCTGCTGAAAGCCTATCAGCGGGATAATATTTATACGCTGTCCTGTCAGGTGGAGGAGAACCAGATCACTTTGGAACGGATTCTGCGCAGGGAAGACGGCAGCTTTGTGAGTACGTCTCAGGACCATATTATGAACAGTGTGGCCCAGGATGAGGGTAGAAACCGGCTGGTGGTGGCAGCGGTGGATACCTATGAAAAGCTGGTCCAGATTCAGGTGCGGGAAGAGATTGATGTGAAGGGGCTGCAGGTCCTGACCCCCAAGGAAGTTATTTTTGAGGGGGGAAGAGATGTGGTACTTCCCATGGACAATCAGCAGGAGCGTTACTATGTGTATGACCTGGGCCGTGCGGCGGGTATTTATTACGATCCGGCGGTGGCCATCCGCCAGGCGGATGCCTGCTCCGGCGTGGTGGTGGACGAAAGCGGCAGAACCATATGGGTCAGGGGGAACCGGGTGCTGCGCAACCAGATTATGGCCATCACAGCCCAAACGGCTACGGAAGACAAGGGCAGCCTGGCCGTGTGCCTGGATACCATGCTGGCTCTGGAAGGGATCGTGGGAAATACGGATAATCTGCTGAGTCAGGGCAAAACGGCCAGGGAGATTCTGGAAGAAAATCTGGAGGGACAGGCGCAGGTGCTGGATCTGGGGGGCTGCAGCCTGGATTCCATGTTGTATTTTATCAATCAGGACATTCCGGTACTGGCCCGTCTGAAGAATGGGGAGGCAGTGCTGCTTACGGGCTTTAACGAGTATAATATGGTGGTGATGGAGCCCGCAACAGGCAGGCTGTATAAAAAGGGAATGAACGACACCCGGGAGTGGATGGAGGAGAACGGCAATTCCTTCATCACCTATATCAGAACGATACAATAGTGTTCCGACACATCGGAAAGAGAGCGCAAAAGAAAGATTGCCGGTTGCGGGGAGAGGAAACTGGTAAATATGCAAAAGAACAGGATTCGGTATCTAGACATTTACAAAGGACTTGGAATTGTGCTGGTGGTGCTGGGCCATATGGAGGCAACTCCCTACTTCTGGAAACTTCTGCTCAATGCTTTCCATATGCCGCTGTTTTTCGTGGCAGCAGGCTTGCTGACGGGAGAGGGGAGGCTGTATGAGCGGGAATCGGGTTCTGTGATCAGAGACAGAGCCCGCTCTATTCTGATTCCATATTTCTGGTTCAGTCTCATTGGCATTTTATGGGACTGCGCAAAAGAGTTTTTTGCTCCCATGCCCCATTCTTTCACGGGAATATCCGGCAAGGTATGGGACGCCATTTCATTTTTCGGTATTTCCGTGCTATGGTTTTTGCCGGTATTTTTTGTGGGAGCCACAGGATACCAGCTTTTGCGTAAAAAACTGGCTTATCCTGCGGCGCTGGCTTTACTGGCTTCACTGGCTGTGGGGCTTTGTGCCTTTAAGGGGGTGCCGGGCCAGGCAGCGGGGATGGAGATGTCCGCCGGCGTGTTTCTGCTGAAACTGGCCAGTACGGTTCTGCGCGGTTGTATGGGTATGTTTTTCTGTGCGCTGGGGGAGGGCATGGGCATATTGGTGAGATGCCTTGCTGAGCGGAAATGGGTGCTGGCATTGGCCGGTGCCGGCCTGACCGGTGCGGGATCCTGGCTGTCTGTCGTCAATGTCCGGGTGTCGGGTTACCCGGTATCTTTCTGTTATATGCTATTGGGGAATGGAGCCCTCTTTATCCTGGCAGCCTTGTGCCTTACCGGCGGAACCCTCTTCCTGTGCTGTCTTCCGGGACGATTTGCGCCCCTTGAATATCTGGGGAAGCATTCCCTGGCCATCATGGTGACACATCTGGATATGCGTGTCATTTATATTGCCCAAAAGGCGGGGGGCTTGGCCTTGGCGGCCACAGGCCGGCTTTTTATTCAACATATTGCGCTGTTTGCGGTGATGGTCATATTGGAACTGTTTTGGATCTGGCTGCTCAACGGTTGTTTGGGATTTCTAATGGGAAAGAGAAAGAATACAGGAGCACAGATTGTACAGAAGGAGGAGAGACGGAAATGAAAGTAGTGGGAAAACAGAGAAACAGCAAAATGTGCTTTATATGCGGCATGGATAATCCGGTGGGTATGAAAGCCCAATTCTATAATATGGAGGACGGCAGCGTTATGACTATCTTCCGATATGAAGAGGAACACCAAAGTTTTCCCCAACGGGTTCATGGGGGGCTGGCCGCAACTATGCTTGACGAACTGGGGCTGAGAGCGCTGTGGGCCCGGGAGGGGGAGTCGGTTCTGGGAGTTACCATGTCCATGGCAGTAAAATACAGAAAGCCTGTGCCCTATCAGGAGGAACTGGTGGGGAAAGGAATCCTGGTGAAATCTACTTCCAAGTTTGCCACTATGAGGACGGAGATATATGATCGGAAAGGCAAATTGCTGGTCAGCGCAGACCTCAGATATATAAAACTGGATGCAGAACAAATCGCGGGAGATGTGGATGCCCATGAAGAGATGTGCTACCTGATTGAAGACGAGGTGAGGGAGATCATACTGGAACTGTAAGGAATCAGCTTATGAGAACATCTGCTATGAAATAGCCAGGCTCTATTATTGGAACAGGGGGGAATGGATAATCCATTTGTATGAGAGAGAATTGTGAAGAGATCGGGAACCGTCGGCAAATATGCAGGAAAAATTGCAGAAAGCGGAAAAAATTGCCAGTTGGTTCCCGATTAAACGCATATGCCAGAACTGTCCTGTAAACAAATAATAACGGCTGATATATACTATGCCTGAGACTGTCAAATGCGTACACCCTTGTTCCAAAGGTGTTTTTGCTGCTCAAATAGCGTTGCAGAAGCCACTTTGCGCAATGGTTAGTTTATTCCTTTGCCGATGCGGCAGGAAAAATATATTTTTTATACTTTTGCAGCAACAGAAGCAGCAATATTCCCAGCACGCCGCAGGAAAGTATTTCTCCCAAGCCCACGGTGAGCATGAAATAGGGGATGGAGCCGGGAATGTGATACGCAAAATACAACACCATCGGCACGATCAGCGTGTTGGCCACAATGGGAGGCAGAGGGGCCAGCCATTTGCAGCGCCGCAGCAAGTACGTGCCGACAGCGCCCAGCAGTGTTGCCAGACTGCCGAATATTATATCCCATAGAATGGCGCCGGTGAGCAGATTGCTGATCAGGCATCCCAGGAACAGGCCAGGTATGGCGGCAGGGGTGAAAAAGGGTAAGATGGTGAGCGCCTCGGAGAAGCGAAGCTGGATGGCATAGTTTGCCAGGCCCAGAGCGTTGGCAAGCAAAGTCAATACCACATAGAGGGCGGCAATCAGCGCCGCCTGGGAAACAAAAAGTGTTTTACTGTTTTTCATTGTATAAATCTCCTCTAGTATTTTTTTTACGAGTGGAAGGTCTCGAACACTCGGTTTGGATCTTCTGACACCCATGTCAGTGAGACTCCTGCAACGAAAAACAGTTTAACACATTTTGGCTGGAATGGCAAGGGGAGGCTTATTCTACAAATCCGGCTTTTTTAAGCTGCCTGCGAACCAGACCGCCCAGTCCCAGAGTAATGGCAATTTTGATCATGTCGGCAGGAATATACGGGATTACGCCTATCCACAGCGCCTCCACGAAAGTGCGTTTCAACAGGTAACCCAGCCACAGTGTGCCGAACAGATAGCACACCGCCACCCCCAATACCATGCCGACCAGATGAAGAGGCCATTTGGAGGGCCATTTGCCGATAAAAAAGCCTGCAATCAGGGTCAGGAATATGTATCCGATGAGATATCCGCCTGTGGGTCCGAACAGTTTGCCCACTCCCCCGGTAAATCCGGTGAATACAGGTAAACCCACCAGTCCCAGCAGAAGATATACCAGGCAACTCACCGTGCCCCATTTCATCCCCAGCATATAGGTGGCCAGCAGTACCCCCAGAAGTCCCAGGGAGATGGGGACCGGGCTGACAGGCAGCGGAAAGGAAATGGGGCCCAGCACGCAGATTACTGCGGTCATCAGGCCGATCAGAGCAATTTTCTTTGTATTCATTTCTTTCTCCTTTTCGTTTTTTTGATGTTCTACATTGACAATCCCGGATTTGAATTCTCGGTGCTGATGCCTTACCGGCACAGGCAGTCATTAATCTGCCCGAACCGGGAATTAACTTATGGGGATTGGAAATGTACATCATAATGTAAACTAAGTATACAATTCATAACGCAGATTGTCAACCAAAAATTAAATACAGTTTACAATCTGCGTTATTTTTGCACAAGGTTCGGCATGACACCGTATACATATGAGTGAATTTTAATAGGAACACTGTAATATCAAGGCTTTTCGGAGCCTATATCCACAAAAAATGTAATCAGAGCTATCACATTACGCAAAAAGCCGTCCGCCAAGAAAAGTCGGGCTGCTTTTTTGCATGGATAGCCGGGAGGCAAAAAATAGTAATAAGGTTTTAACATAAGAATTTTTGAGGGCCCCGGCTCAGTAAAAATTTCGGAGTGTGGCCACATCCGAATTACTTGCCGTTTTGGGCGGGTAATGAAAATAGATGTTCTGATTTGTCGTATGTTATGCATCTATCTATTTTTTTGAAAGCAGTTGACAATCTAACGATTGTTAGGTACAATGAACCTAACAATCGTTAGAATTGGAGATATGACAATGCAGGACACAAAGGAAAATATTTTAATGGTTTCTTTAGAGCTTTTTTCCCAAAGAGGATTTCGGGCAGTTTCTATCAGAGATATTTGTAAAAAAGTAAACATCAAAGAGAGCTCAATATATTATCACTTCCAGGATAAACGGGCAATTTTGGCGGAATTGCTACGACGTTTTCAAAATACGGCGACCACCATGATGGGCCAGTTAGAATCTATGCTAAATGATACGAGTGGTTCACACAATATTGGCTCCCATGATATAATAGGAAATTACTTCTTTGAACAATACTTGATGGATGACTTTTGCAATAAGGTGATTCGCCTGCTCCTTATTGAGCAGTTCAACAATGAGGAGGCTCAAATAATTTACGACCACTGGATTTTTGCCAAACCTCTTGCATTTCAGAGCAGGGTATTTTCTGCGTTAATGGAAATGAAGATTATTAAACACGCAGACAGCTACTATTTAGCCGAAAAGTACTATGCACCAATTTTTCTGTTTGCCCAGCGATGGCTATTTTGTGGCCCACTGACCGATGAACATAAGCAGTCCTTTCGGGCAAGCGTATATCAGCATATACAAAGATTTTTTGAAGAAATTGCGGAGGAAAACTAAAATGGGAAACATCATTATTGTTGGCGCAAATCAAGGTATCGGATATTATATGGTAGAAAGATTATTGGAATTGGGCAATTCCGTAACGGTATTGGACATTCAGATAGACGCGATTGAAAAACTACAGAAGAACTACCCCAAAACTGTTTTGCCCATTCTTGCGGATGCTAAAGTTTTTGGGAGCATAGAAAACGGCGTAAAACAGGCGATGGGACGTTTTGGGAATACTGATATTGCTATTCATAACGCTTGCCTTTGTGTATATGAAAACGAACAGAATATTGGTTTCGACATTTACCAAGATGTGCTGGATGTCAACTATTTCGGAGCGCTGCGGCTGGTAAAATCCGTTCTTCCATATATGCGTAAGGCAGGTAAGGGACGTATGATTTTTACAAGCTCTGGTGTTGGTGTAACTGGTTTTGAGAATATTTCTCCTTATGCGGCCTCAAAAGGAGCAATAGAATCATTGGCTAAATGTCTACAAATAGAAAATGAAGAGTATGGTATCACTTTCCATTTATTTCATCCGCCATTGACAAATACAAAATCAGCATCAGGAATTTCTGTTCCAATAGAATTCAAGGCAGAAGCAAAAAAAGTTGGATATGGGCTGGCTGATCGTATCTGGAAAAAAAAGTTTGTGATTTGTCACTCTGCAATTCAAACAGCACAAATGAAGTTTTCTTATCGACACCCCTTATTCATTGGAAAAATGATGACTAAGGCAACAAAAAGAGTCGTTGAAGTGGAAAAAAGTGAGGATTTGCAGTGAAAAGATATAGAATGGCAGCATTTATTATTCTCATACATGAATAAATTTTTACTTTGGTAAAAGATTATGAGAAATATTAATACTTCCCACCGCCTTAACGACCAGATAGCCGCAAAGGAAAAGGAATTGATGAAAATCACCCGCTACAAGCAATCACTGTATCAAGATTGGAAAGACGGAGAAATTTTCCAGCAGGAATACAGGGAAATGAAAGTCGATTATGAACGGCAGGCCGCCAGGCTCTCGGATTTGCTGGCCCGGCTGACGGCTGAACGAAAACAGCTTTCAAATGGCGTTGACCAGCAGCATGCCGCGCTGATAGTCTTTGCGAAATATCAGAACATCGAAAAGCTGACCTGCGAAATTCTGATTGAGCTGGTAGACCATATCAAGATTTACGAAAACGGCAATATCAGCGTTCACTTTAAGTTTGCGGACGAGTTCTGTCGGATTTCCGAGTATATTGAAATCAATACCATTGACACCGCCGAGGCGGGCTGATACCCGCTAAAGCATAAAATCCTTTTGACAGTGCGTTTCTTATATAAAACGCAAGCGTATGAGACGAAGGGATTGGGGGATTCCCAGATCGGGAAAGATAAAAGGACCTGTCGCAAAACTGTAGATTTTGCGACAGGCTCCTTTGTTGTCCGCAGGTCAGGAAGTTTACAGTTCCCCATTGCGGTATCTGGATACAATGCTCTGGATCCTCTCGTTGGGATTCAGCAAATCGCTGATAGAGGAATCATGGTTCAGGGTATCAATGATGTAAGCGATATACTTACTCATATCACAATTAATATACCATTCCCGTTCCAGGAGTTCCGGAGTCTGGTAGATCAGGTTAGTGGTAAGAATTTTGGTAATCAGGCCGCTTTCATGGGCCTTATCGAACTTTTCCAGTCCTCCTGTAAACAGACCGAAGGTGGAGAACACAAAAATCTTGCCTGCCTGGCGCTGCTTCAGGGCGGCAGCGGTTTCCAAAATGCTGTCGCCGGAGGAGATCATATCGTCAATGATGATCACATCCTTGCCCTCTACACTGGAGCCCAGGAATTCATGGGCCACAATGGGATTGCGTCCATTTACCACCTGGGTGTAATCCCGGCGTTTGTAAAACATGCCCATGTCCAATCCCAGCACATTGGCGATATAAATGGCCCGCTTCATGCCGCCCTCGTCCGGACTGATGACCATCATATGACCATTGTCAATCTGCAGATCTTTTACATGGCACAATAGGCCCTTGATAAATTGATAAGCGGGCTGTACAGTCTCAAACCCGTGCAGAGGGATGGCATTCTGCACCCGGGGATCGTGAGCGTCAAATGTGATGATGTTATCTACTCCCATACCCACAAGTTCCTGCAGGGCCAGAGCACAGTCCAGAGATTCCCGTGCCGTCCTCTTGTGCTGGCGGCTCTCGTACAGATAGGGCATGATCACAGTGATCCGGCGGGCTTTGCCCCCCACAGCGGCGATAATACGTTTCAAATCCTGATAGTGGTCATCGGGGGACATATGGTTTTCATGCCCGCATAGAGAATAGGTAAGGCTATAGTTGCAGACATCTACCAGCAGATACAAATCGCAGCCCCGGACGGATTCCAAAATCATGCCCTTGGCTTCTCCGGAACCAAAACGGGGCACTTTGGTGCTCAGAAGGTAGGAGTTTCTCTGATATCCCGCGAAAGCCAGAGAATCCCGGTGCTCGTGTTCCCGCTCCGTCCTCCATTTTACCAGATACTTGTCTACCTTGTCGCCCAATACCTTACAGCCCTCCAGAGCGATGATGCCCAGGGAACCCACAGGGATGGTCTCTAAGTTGCGCTTCTCTTCACGATTTGGCATGTATACCTCCTATTGATGGTCTTTAGATCTTCGGTTCTGCATATCCTCTGCCGCTACACAGGTCAGGGCTGCTTGTCCGGCCCCTTCGCTGTCCGGGTATGGGGCAGTGGACCCCTTCGAGGACATGCTGTTGAAAGTTCTGTGTGTTATCCTGCCCGCTTAAGGCTGAATACATTACTTTCCCGGAAACCTTTTTTTGTACATGCGGATATCCGGGCCGGTGAGTTTGCATAGGGAGTAATTGCTGGTGATGCGGGAAAAAATGCGGTCGGAATAGCGGTCTCGCATCTCCTCCAGATTCAGATTGGTGGAGATGATAGTGGCTTTCTGCCGCAGGTGCCGCTCATTGAGCAGGGAAAACAGCTGGGAAGTCACAAAACTGTTGGTCACTTCCGTTCCCAGGTCATCAATGATCACCAGGTCACTATTGTAAAGGTCCTTGCAGAAATTGTAAAGACTTTCTTTGGACTTTGTGTCAAAGCTATACCGGGCCAGAGTCTCGAAAAGCCCGCTGGCACTGAAATAGATCACGGCCCATCCCCGGGACAGCAGTTCTCCGGCAATACAGCCTGACAAAAAACTTTTGCCTGTCCCTACTGTACCATAAAACAGTAAATTTTGATAGCTTTTTTTGAATTCATCCACGAATTTATGGCTGATGGCAACAGCGTTTTCAAAGCGCTGCAGATCCTCCCCCTCATAATAGGCAGTGGAAAGAGTATCGAAATTTTCCCGGGCAATCATCTCCTGGATGCCGGATTGCTCATATAGCAGAGTGATTTCCTGCTGACGGAAGCAGTGGCATTTCTCGCTGCCGATATAGCCGGTGTCCAGACAATCGGGACAGTCGTAAAAAGGTTCCAGATAGTCGGGGGGATATCCGGCCTGGGACAAAAGAAGCCTGCGGCGTTCCGCTTTGGACGCCAGTTCCCGCTTCAATTCTGCCAGTGAGGAATCGTCTCCGTCCAGCAGCAGGCGGGCATGGGCCACGGAGGTGGCTCCCACGGAAGCATCCAGTTCCCGGTATTCCGGAAGCTGTGCATAGACCTGTTGTCTGCGCTGGGCCAACAGCCGCATATTCCGGGTCTGCCGTTCTTCGTATCCTCGCTTTATGCTGTCATATTGTGTCTTAGTCAATGCCACGGCGGTTTCTCCTATTTAGAGTTCCGCATATTCCCTACATGCACACACAGGGGGTGCTTCCCGAATGCCCGCCCCGGCGTTCATTCGGAAAGCAGAGCGCATTCCGGGAATATGCGAATCAAATATTTTTCCGACTTCTTCAGTTGCTGAGCAGTTCCTTTTCCAACTCCTCAAAATTGTAGGTGTTCTGCTTAAACTGGTTGAATTTGTTGCTGACGGCGGCACTGTTGCGGGGCGCTGTGTTGGCCGCGGCGCTTTTCTGCTTCTGGTGCTGTTCATCCACACGCTTGATGTCGGCTTTGTGGCGCACGTTTTCTTTGCGCCAACTGCTCAGAATCCCTTCCGCGTACTCGAAGCGGTGTTTGTCCACAGCCATCACGGTGCGCTCACAGGCCTCAAAAATGATGTCCGGGGTGAAACCGTATTCCCGGGTCCAGCGGTTGATATATTCCAGCTCCTTGTTGGTGGGGGCGGAGGACTTGCCCAGTTCGTTCATGATGGCGTAGACGGACTTGTCATATTTGAGAGCCGCTTTCTGGGCCTGTTTTGGGGTGGTTATTCCCTGCTGTGCCCAACTCACGGCTACTTTCTCCATATAGCGGAAGTCCTTTTTGCCCCTGTCTACGCAGTATTGGATCAAATAGTCGATCAGGTCATCGGAAAAGCGCAGCACATCGGATAGATACAGAATGGTTTTCATATCTGATGCTGTCAGAGTTCTGCCCACATATACCTGGGCCACAAACAAAAGCTGTGCCGTATTTTCCTGCTCCTTGAAACTGCGAAGCTGGTCGGCGCTGTAGGCGGGTTTGGCATAGGGGTCCGGCTCTTCCAAAGCAGCTTCCCAGCCTGCGCCTCCGGGCACTGTCATTTGCTCCCTGGCGGGCTCGATGTCCGCCAGAGAAAGCTGTCTCTGTTGGCAAAATGTCACCGTATTGCCGCCTTCTGCTGCCGCAGGATTGCCCAAGGTTTCACTGCCTATCGTCATAGGATTGCCCAAGGTGCTGCTGTCTATTGCCATAGGATTGCCCAAGGCGTCGTTACCCATCGCCATAGGATTGCCCAGGGTTTCGCCGCCCATCGCCATAGGATTGCTCAAGGCGTCATTACCCGCCGCCACAGGATGACTCCCGCCGGCAGGGCTTCCAGCCGCCGTGGCATTGGCCGCTGTGCCGTTGCCGGCCGAAGCAGCGGAAGCGCCTGCTATGGCGCCGCCTGCCGGCAGGGCAGAATTACCGGCCATGTTATTACCTCCGGCAGTCGTAATGCCGCAGTTCATGCCCGAACCCAGCCCGCGCAGATGAATGGCTGTCAGGTTCTTGCCCGGGTCAAATTCCAGGGATAACAGATTCTGCTTTTCCCAATAGCGCAGGGCGCGCAGTATGTCCTTTTCCGTATGATTGAATTTATCCGCAATGTCCGAGACACCAAACGCCATGTTGGCATGGACCATCCGCACCAGATAAAGGTAGACTTTGAGCTGGGCGTCGTTGGCATCCTTCATATAATTGTCTATGAAATAATTGGAGATAGCGGTAGATTCTATGTAATTGTCCTTATATATTGCCAGATTCGCCATGGAAAACCATCCTTCTTTGTTTCAGTGTTTCAAAGTATAGCATAGGAAATCCGAAAAAGAAATAGGCATAATGCCAGAAAGAAAAACAGGCGATTCGGGCCATAAAAAATGTGGAAACGGTGGATACCGTGGATAAATATTTGACATGTGGAGGAAAAGCCCCGCAAACTCAGCTGCAAAAGAAGATGGACAAAGAAGATGTTTATCCACATTTTTATAAAAAATATCCACATTTTCCTGCCGCAAAAGCCGCAGAAAAAATGTGGATATGGTGGATAACTATTTTCCAATGAGAGATTCGCCGATTTTTACCACGTCTCCGGCGCCCATAGTTATCAACAGATCGCCGTTTATGCAATTTTCTGCCAGAAATTTTTCGGCTTCCTCGAAAGTGGGGAAGTATTCGCATTCCGTGCCCAATGCCCGGACGGCGGCCTGCAGATCCCGGGAACTGATGCCCAGAGTATCTTTTTCTCTGGCGGCGTAGATGTCCGTCAATACCACCCGGTCGGCCAGGGCCAGGGCACGGGCAAATTCGCCCATAAAAGCCTTAGTGCGGGAATAAGTGTGGGGCTGGAACATACACCACAGGGTTTTATGGGGATAATTTTTTGCCGCCTGCAGAGTTGCGGTAATTTCTGTGGGATGATGCGCATAATCATCTATTATAGCGAATCCGTTCACGGTTCCTTTGTACTCAAAGCGGCGGTCCGTGCCGCAGAAATTCTTCAGGGCGGCCAGTGCCGTGCCGCGGTCGATACCCAACAGATCCGAAGTGGCCAGGGCGGCCAGTGCATTGTGTACATTGTGTTCGCCGGGCACCTGCAAGGTGACCGGTTCAGGTTCCTTTCCGGGACTGTGCAGCAGGAAGGAAGCATTTCCCTGCTCATCGTGCCGGATCCGGCGGGCATGATAATCGCAGCCGCCGTCATGTCCAAAAGTGACGACCCGGCAGGACAGGCCTTCCGTCAGTTCCTGCCAGCGTTCTATGTCGCCGCTGATGACCAGAGTCCCGTCCGGGGGAAGAAGCCGGGCGAAGCGCCGGAAGGAATGGCGTATGTCATCCAGGTCCTTGAAAAAGTCCAGATGATCTTCCTCCACATTCAGGATCAGACCTATTTTAGGGAAGAAACTTAAAAAGCTGTTGGTGTATTCACAGGCTTCGGTGAGAAAGTATCCGCTGCCTCCCACCCGGATGTTGCCGCCGATGGACTTTAAGATGCCGCCGATGGACAGGGTGGGATCGGTGTCCGCCTGGAGCAGAATTTCCGCAAGCATGGAGGTGGTGGTGGTTTTGCCGTGGGTACCGCTTACGGCGATGGGGAGTTCATAGTTCTTCATGATCTGCCCCAGAAGTTGTGCTCTGGACAAGTAGGGGATTTCTTTCTCGCGGATGGCCATAAACTCCAGATTGTCCTCATGCACGGCACTGGTCAACACGGCGCAGTCAATATCTTCCGTGACATGGGCGGCATCCTCCCCGTAGGAAACCCGGATTCCTTTCTTTTCCAGGGCCTGGGTGATGGGGCTGGACTTCCAGTCGGAACCGGACACGGCAAAGCCGGCCCGGTGCAGAATCTCGGCCAGGCCGCTCATGCTGATACCGCCGATGCCCACAAAATAAACAGAAACGGGGTGTTTGAAATCTATCTGATACATAACAGCGCATAGCTCCTTTTGCGGAATGTTCTAAAATTATTATATTCCTTATTATATACTTTGTGGGTAAAAAAAACAAATGCATTTTCATAATGACGAAATTCTGTTAAAATTGAATAAAAAAATAAGCAAAAAAAAGTTTTTTATGTAAAAAATATTCACAATTGGAATTGAATATGCTATAATGTATACAAGACAAGGCCCATGGGTACCTTGTATATTATGCTAGATTGAGGTGATGACATGATCAAAAAAGAGATGATAGCCATGTTATTGGCCGGAGGACAGGGCAGCCGTCTGGGGGTGCTTACGTCCAAGGTTGCCAAGCCTGCGGTTGCTTTCGGCGGGAAGTACCGCATTATTGACTTTCCCCTGAGCAACTGTATCAATTCGGGTGTTGATACGGTGGGCGTATTGACACAGTACCAGCCTCTGCGGCTGAACACCCACATCGGGATCGGTATTCCCTGGGACCTGGACCGGAACATCGGCGGTGTGACAGTGCTGCCGCCCTACGAAAAGAGCGCCAACAGTGAGTGGTATACCGGCACGGCCAATGCCATATACCAGAACCTGGACTATATGGAGAGTTTCAATCCGGAGTACATACTGATTCTGTCAGGGGATCATATTTACAAGATGGATTACGAGGTCATGCTGGACTTCCACAAAGCCAATAACGCGGAGGTGACCATCGCTGTAATGCCCGTTCCCATGGAGGAAGCCAGCCGTTTCGGCATTATGATTACGGATGAGAACCGCCGGATTACTGACTTTGAGGAGAAGCCCGAACATCCCAGGAGCAATCTGGCCAGCATGGGCATTTATATTTTCAACTGGAAGACGCTGAAGGAGGCGCTGCTGACCATGGCGGATCAGCCGGCTCTGGATTTTGGAAAACATGTCATTCCCTACTGTCATGAGAAGGGCGCGCCGCTGTACGCCTATGAGTTCAACGGCTACTGGAAGGATGTGGGCACGCTGAATTCCTATTGGGAAGCCAATATGGAACTGATCGACATTGTTCCGGAGTTCAACCTGTATGAGGAATATTGGAAAATCTACACCAAGAGCGATATCCTGCCGCCTCAGTATATGTCCAGAGACAGTGTGGTGGAGCGCTGCATCATCGGCGAGGGCACGGATGTGTACGGTAAGGTGTACAACTCTGTTATCGGCTGCGGCGTCACCATCGGGGAGGGCGCGGTGGTGCGGGATTCCATCATTATGAATAACACCGTGATCGGCCCCGGCTGCGAGGTTTACAAAGCCATCATAGCGGAGAACGTGCAGATTGGCAGGGGTGTGAAGCTGGGGGTGGGAGGTGAGGCGGAAAATGATACGGCTCCCCATATTTACAGCCACGGCCTGGTGACGGTGGGCGAGAAGAGCGTGATTCCCGAGGGTGTCAGCGTGGGCAAGAACACGGTGATCTCCGGCGTGACCACAGCCGCGGACTATGCGGATGGTTATCTGGGCAGCGGCAAGACATTAATCAAGGCGGAGGAGAGATAACAGTGAGAGCTATAGGAATCGTTTTGGCAGGTGGCAATAACCACCGAATGAAAGAGTTGTCACAGAAACGTGCCATCTGTGCCATGCCGGTGGCCGGCAGCTACCGGAGCATTGATTTTACGCTCAGCAATATGTCCAATTCCCATATCCAGAAGGTTGCGGTCTTTACCCAGTACAATTCCAGGAGCCTCAACGAGCATCTGAGTTCCTCCAAATGGTGGGATTTCGGCCGCAAGCAGGGCGGTCTGTATGTATTCACACCTGCAGTAACCGTCAACAACAGCAACTGGTACAGAGGTACGGCGGACGCCATTGCCCAGAATCTGGTGTGGCTGAAGAACAGCCATGAGCCCTATGTGGTGATCGCTTCCGGCGACTGCGTGTACAAGATGGACTTTAACAGGCTGCTGGAGTATCATATAGACAAGAAGGCCGATATCACGGTGGTGTGCCGGGACATGGAACCGGGCACGGAGATCGAGCGTTTCGGCACTATGAAGATGAACGAGGATTACCGGGTTACGGAGTTTGAGGAAAAGCCTCTGCAGGCCAAGAGCAGCACGGTTTCCTGCGGGATCTATGTGATTCGCCGCCGGAACCTGATCGAGATGATCGAAAGGTGCATGGAGGAGGAGCGGTATGACTTCGTCCGCGACATTCTGATCCGCTACAAAGACATGAAGCGGATCTATGCCTACAAAATCAAGGATTATTGGCGTAATATCGCGTCTGTGGCGGATTATTACGGTACCAACATGGACTTTTTAAAGCCGGAAGTGCGGGACTACTTCTTTAAACAGTACCCGGACATTTACTCCAAGGTGGACGATCTGCCTCCCGCGAAATACAATCCCGGCGCAGACATCCGCAACAGCCTGATTTCCAGCGGCTGTATCGTCAACGGCGTGGTGGAGAATTCAGTGATCTTCAAGAAAAGCTATATCGGCAACAACTGCGTGATCAAGAATTCCGTGATATTAAACGATGTTTATATCGGGGACAATACTTACATTGAGAACTGCATTGTAGAGAGCCGGGACACCATACGCGCGGGTTCCCGTTTTGTTGGGGAAGGCGGTATCAGGATCGTGGTGGAAAAGAACGAAAGGTATGTGATGTAATTTTACGGAACAAAAATACACCAGCTTCCGCCGGGGAGGGCTTCGGCGGAACAGTTTCTGCATTATAATTCTTTTGAACCGAATGTGCGTGGCAACGCGTGAGATCAAAGTAAAGCAAGATGAGATCATTTAGCCAAGGGGGTTGTTTTGATGCAGATTACAGATGTACGGGTACGAAAGATTACCAAGGAAGGAAAGATGAAGGCGATTGTGTCCATCACATTGGACGATGAGTTTGTGGTACATGATATCAAGGTGATTGAGGGAGAAAAGGGATTGTTTATCGCTATGCCAAGCAAAAAGGCGGCGGATGGAGAGCACCGGGATATCGCCCATCCCATTAATTCCACCACAAGGGAACACATCCAGCGGGTGATCCTGGACGGCTACGAAAAAGCGCTGGCCGCGCCGGAGGCCGGGGAGGAGTAACACAGAACATATCAGGGATACAGAAGCTGCCGCAGAGACGCGGCGGCTTCTTTTTTCGCCGTAAGACAGCCGACACAAAAACATCACGGTTGTATATTGGTAAAAAGTGATTTATAATACTGGTATTCATCTACTTCGGCCATGCGCCGCCCGTGTTTCGGCAGGGAAGCGCGGAAAGAAAAGCGGAATAGTAACATTGGAGGAAAACTATGTTTGTTATCGCGGGCCTGGGCAATCCGGGCAGAGAATATGGGAATACCCGGCATAATATCGGCTTCCGGGTCATAGAGCAAATTGCGGAGAAATACCAGATATCCATGCTGGAGAGAAAGCATAAGGCGGTTATCGGCAAGGGTTATATTGACGGACAGAAAGTCATTCTGGTTAAGCCCCTCACTTATATGAATCTGAGCGGAGAGAGCATCCGGGAGGTAACGGACTACTACAAGGTAGATGTGACCGCTCAGCTGGTGGTGGTCTCCGATGATATCAGCCTGGATGTGGGCCAGCTGCGGATCCGCAAGAAGGGCAGTGCCGGAGGGCATAATGGGCTGAAGAATATTATCCTGCACCTGGGGAGCGAGAATTTTATTCGCATCCGGATGGGAGTCAGCGATAAGCCTCAGGGGTATGATTTGAAGGACTATGTACTGGGCCGCTTCACGGACAAGGAGAACAAGCTGCTGGAAGAAACCGGCGGGAAGGCCATTGAAGCCATCCGCATGATCCTGCAGGGGGATGCGGACGGAGCCATGAACCGATACAATATGAAGAAGAAACCCGCCGGGGAATAAAGATCCCTGGGTGTGCGGTGGAAGGGAAAATGCGGAACTAAAACAGCATATTCCCGGACAGCGCACGGATCCTTATACGGACGCTGTGCGGTCGTATAAGGATCCCTGGGTGTGCGGTGGAAGGGAAAATGCGGAACTAAAATGGAGGTGACAGGATGCAGGCATTATTAGCTCCTTTGCGGGATCTGGCGGAGTATGAGCAGATCAGGGAAGACATATGCAAGGGTAGGACTCCGGTGGCGCTCACCGGCTGCGTGGATTCTCAGAAACTGCATATGATTTACGGATTGTCCGATGGCCTGCGTTATAGGGTCATCGTTACTTACAGTGATTTAAAGGCCAGGGAACTCTATGAGGAATACCGTTTCTATGATAGAAACGTTCTTCTCTATCCCGCCAAGGACCTGATCTTTTTCCAGGCGGATATCCACGGCAACCAGTTGACCCGGGAGAGGGTGCGGGCGCTGCGGCGGATTGCGGAGGGCAGGCCCCTGACGCTGGTTACGACCTTTGCGGCATTGATGACGCCCCAGGTGCAATGGGACCCGGAAAAGGATATTCTGAGAGTGGAGAACGGCGGGACCCTGAATGAGGCGGCGCTGTCCAGGCGTCTGGTGGACATGGGCTATGAGAAAGCGGCTCAGGTGGAAAGCAGCGGACAGTTCTCCGTTCGGGGCGGTATCGTGGATATCTATGATCTGACGGAAGAAAATCCTTACCGCATCGAACTGTGGGGGGACCAGGTGGAGTCCATTCGTTCCTTTGACGTGCTGAGTCAGCGCTCCATTGAAAAGCTGGAGAGTGTCACCGTTTATCCGGCGGCGGAATTCGTTATGGACAGGCAGCGCCTGGAGGAGGGCGTCAGCCGGATTCAGGAGGATGCCAAGGCCCAGGAGAAGAAGCTGCGGGAGGCCTTTGAGACGGAGGCGGCTCATCGGGTCAGTACCCAGGTGGCGGAACTTAAGGAACAGCTGCTGGAGTTCCAGTCCAAAGCCAATCTGGAAAGTTATATCCGCTATTTTTACCAGGACACCCTGACTTTGCCGGAACTGCTGCAGCGGGCGGAAGAGTCCCGGCAAAGGGGGGGCACAGGGCTGGTGTTCTTCCTGGATGAGCCGGGGCGGATTGCCGAACATGCGGACGCGGTGGAAATGGAGTTTCGTGAGAGCATGGGACAGCGGGCCCAGAAGGGTTATGTATTGCCGGGGCAGATGGACATCCTGTACGGCAGGGAGCAGGTTATGGCCCGCTGCCTGAAATCCCCGGTGGTTTCCCTGGCCACCATGGACGGGAAGAACAGCCTGCTGCGGCCCGTCTCCCGGGTCATGATGTCCGCCCGCAACGTGTCGCCCTACAACAACAGCTTCGAGGCTCTGGTAAAAGATCTGATCCGCTACCGCAGGCAGGGATACCGGGTGCTGCTTTTGTCCGGTTCCCGCACCCGGGCCAGGCGTCTGGCCCAGGACCTGCGGGAGTATGAACTCACAGCCGTCTACACGGAAGATCCCTTTAGGGAGGTGCAGCCGGGGGAGGTGGTGACTTACTACGGCCATGTGAACAAAGGATTTGAATATCCCCTGATTAAATATGTGGTGATCGCCGAGTCCGATATTTTCGGCGCGGAGAAGAAGAAAAAGAAAAAAAAGCTGTACCAGGGGCAGAAAATCAATGATTTCCACGAACTGAAGGTGGGGGACTACGTGGTGCACGAGACCCACGGGCTGGGCATCTACCGGGGCATTGAAAAGGTGGAAGTGGAAAAAGTGGTCAAGGACTATATGAAGATCGAGTACCGTGACGGCGGCAATCTCTATGTGCTGGCCACCGGCCTGGATGTAATTCAGAAATATGCCGCGGCGGAAGGGGGAAGGCCCAAGCTGAACAAGCTGGGCACCAAGGAGTGGGATCGCACCAAGTCCAGAGTGCGTACCGCCGTGGACCAGGTGGCAGGGGATCTGGTGGAACTCTACGCCCTGCGGCAGCAGAGTGAGGGATATCAGTACGGCAAGGATACAGTGTGGCAGCGGGAGTTTGAGGAGATGTTTCCCTTTGAGGAGACGGAGGATCAGTTGGCGGCCATCGCCGATACCAAGGCGGACATGGAGAGCGGCAGGATCATGGACCGGCTGATCTGCGGTGATGTGGGGTACGGCAAGACGGAGATCGCCATCCGGGCGGCATTCAAGGCCGTACAGGAGGGCAAGCAGGTGGTATATCTGGTGCCCACCACCATCCTGGCTCAACAGCATTACAATACCTTTGCCCAGCGAATGAAAGACTTCCCGGTGCGGGTGGAACTTCTGTCCCGGTTCCGCACTCCGGGGGAGATCAGAAAGTCCGTGGCGGATCTGCAAAAGGGCCTGGTGGACATTGTGATCGGCACCCACCGGGTATTGTCGGAAGATGTGAAATTCAAGGATCTGGGGCTGCTGATTATCGACGAGGAACAGCGCTTCGGCGTGGCCCACAAGGAGAAGATCAAGAAGCTGAAAGAGAATGTGGACGTGTTGACCCTGACGGCTACCCCCATTCCCCGCACCCTCCACATGAGCCTCATCGGCATCCGGGACATGAGCGTGCTGGAGGAAGCGCCGGACGAGCGGCTGCCCATACAGACTTTTGTCTGCGAGTATAATGAGGAGATGGTCCGGGAGGCCATCGTCCGGGAGATGGGCCGGGGGGGCCAGGTATTCTATGTATATAACCGGGTGAACAACATCGCGGATATCGCATCGGGCATTGCGGCGCTGGTGCCGGAGGCCACGGTGGCCTATGCCCACGGGCAGATGAAGGAGCATGAACTGGAGCGGATCATGGTGGACTTTATCGCCGGGGAAATCGACGTGTTGGTATCCACCACCATCATCGAGACAGGACTGGACATTTCCAATGTGAACACCATGATCATCCATGATTCGGACAATCTGGGTCTGTCTCAGCTTTATCAGCTCCGGGGGCGGGTGGGACGTTCCAACAGGACGGCCTATGCCTTTCTGATGTACAAGCGGGATAAGATGCTGAAGGAAGTGGCGGAAAAAAGGCTGGCGGCCATCCGGGAGTTCACGGATCTGGGAAGCGGCTTCAAGATCGCCATGCGGGACCTGGAGATTCGGGGAGCGGGCAATCTGCTGGGCATGCGGCAGCATGGCCATATGGAAGCGGTGGGCTATGACCTGTACTGCAAGATGCTGAACGAGGCGGTGCAGCGCAGAAAAGGAATAACCACGGCGGCGGATTTTGCCACCATTGTGGATCTGGATGTGGATGCGTTTATTCCGCCGGAATATATTGTCAACGAGGTGCAGAAACTGGATATTTACAAGCGTATTGCAGGCATTGAAAACGTCCGAGAGCGGGACGATATGCGGGACGAGCTGCTGGACCGCTTCGGGGAAGTACCCGTATCCGTGGAAAACCTGCTGCGGATCGCTCTGATCCGGGTGGCGGCCCACAGGCTTTATATGACGGAACTGAAGGGAAAAAACGAGCGGATTCTCTTCACATTCCGGCCCGATGCGCCCATTGCCCCGGAGCGGATCCCCGGCTTTATGAAGCCCTATGGGGACAAGCTGCGTTTCACGGCTTACGGCAATCCCTTTTTTTCCTATAAATACAAGAAGAGCAATGTTATTGAGAAGGACGCTCAGGCCCTGCTGGAGGATACGGAGCAGCTTCTGGAGGCCATGAAGGCGCTGGTGGATGAAAATCTCCTGAAGGAAACGTGCTGCCGGGCGCACGAAACGGAGGAGTAACAAAGCGGCATTTACCTTTACCGTGTTATGAAAATGTGCTAAAATGAGTTTACTGGTAAACCACGACCATATATCCACAGGAAAAAGGTCGTATGACGGCATCTTCCGAAACATTGTGTCAATTCCTGACCGGAGGCTGCAGCGCAGGCCCTGGATCAGGGGAATGTGGGGCAGCGAGGCAGATGCGGGATATGAATTCAGAAAGGCAAGGTACGCATATGAAAAAAGAGTTTGACCTGTTGTCTCTGGGAGAGTTGATGCTCCGTCTGTCGCCGCCGGACAATGAGAGGATCGCCAGAGGGGACACCCTGGGAAAGCAGGCGGGGGGCGCGGAACTGAACGCCATCACCGGCGCGGCCATGCTGGGCCTGCGCTGCGGCATTATCTCAAAATTGCCTGCCAACGATCTGGGCACCTATATCAAGAACCGTGTCCGTCTCTGCGGGGTCAGTGACGACTACCTGGTCTATGATCAGGACAGAGATGCCCGGCTGGGTGTGTACTATTATGAGAGCGGCGCTTATCCCCGTAAGCCCAGAATTGTCTATGACAGGAAGAACACTTCCGTCAACAAGCTGACCGTGGCGGACTATGACGACAGCCTCTACCAGGCGGCGCGCTGCTTCCACACCAGCGGCATCACCCTGGCCCTGAGTCCCCAGCTACGGGAGACGGCCATAGAGATGATACGGCGGTTCAAGGCTCAGGGGACGCTGATCTCCTTTGATGTGAATTTCCGGGGGAACCTGTGGACCGGGGCTGAGGCCAAAGAGTGTATCGAGCACATCCTTCCCTATGTGGACGTGTTTTTCTGCTCCGAGGATACGGCGCGTCTTACTTTCTTAAAAGAGGGAAGCGCCAGGGAGATTATGAAGAGTTTTACCCAGGAGTATCCCATCTCCATCGTGGCTTCCACCCAGAGGGTGGTACACAGCCCCAAACGCCACACCTTCGGTTCCATCATATACAGCGCCCGGGAGGATACCTATTATGAAGAACCGCCCTATGCGGATATCGAGGTGGTGGATCGGATCGGCAGCGGGGACGCCTATATTTCAGGGGTACTTTACGGTCTGCTGTCCGGTGAGGGGGATTATCAGAGAGCGCTGCGGTACGGCAATGCCACCAGCGCGCTGAAAAATACCATTCCCGGTGACCTGCTGTCCACGGATCTGAAAGAGATAGACGGCATTATCAGAGAACATCAGTCTGTGGGCCGGGTGGCAGAGATGGACCGATAGCTCTTAAAATTTTATAAAGATATTGCGAAGCTGCGTATAATGTGTGATAATGGGGAGAAAGGGTAACTCTTTTTGGAACATGCAAGCGCAATACAGGCCGGTATGGATGAGGTTTGAGGTCAATGAGTGAAAATATGGGCAGCAACACCCTGGGAGAGCAGTTCCGTGACGCTTTGACGGAAGGGCTGAACAGCGGCGATTTTAAAAATCTGAATGAGTTGGTGGGCCAGACGGTAAACAATGCCATCCGCGAGGCCAACTATACCTTTATGGGCGGCAGTCCCGAAGGCACGGAGCGGAATAATCGTCAGAAGGAGCAGATGCGGCAGAACTGGGAAAACTGGAAGAAACAGCACCAGCATTTCAGCGCCAGTTGGAGTACCAGAGGTCCGGCGGCGCCTCCTCCCGGACGGGCAGTTCCCCAGGGCGGTCAGCCGGGGCAGCCGGGACGCGGCTTTTTCGGAGGCCAGGGCGGTGCGGGCGGCAATATTCCCTATAGACAGCCCATGCCGGTGAGGCATCCTGGCCCTCTGGTCAAGACGAAGCGGGTGGGCAATGTGGCGGGCGTCCTGTACAAAGTATTCGGCGGCATCGGCATGGGATTCGGAGGGATGATCCTGCTGCCCACTCTGTTGATCTGGGAGGTTCCTGCCATGATGGTGGGGGCGCTGATCATGCTGTTTTTCTTCGGCATGGTCCAGCTTGGCAGTTCCAAGCATCAGCGTCTGAAGCGGGCGGACCGCTACATTCAGCTTTGCGGCAGCAAAATGTATGCCGAGATCGCCCAGCTGGCGGCGGCAACCCAGGCCAGCAAAGGCTGGGTGCTGCGGGATGTGCGGCGGATGCTGCGGCTGGGGATTTTCCCCCAGGGACATTTGGATGAGCAGGGTACTACCCTGATGCTGAACGATGTGATCTACAGGCAGTATCAGGATGCGGAGCGTTCCCGCCATTTGAGGGAACGGGAGGCCCTTCCTGCTCCCGAGGAGCGTCCATTGACGCCGGGGGAACTGGTGGAAAGGGAACAGCAGGCCCGCATGCAGGAACTGAACCAGATGGTTGCCGAGGGAATGGAGTGCATTCGCAAGCTGCGGGATATGAACGATGCCATTGAGGGCGAGGTGATTTCCGCCAAGCTGTACCGGCTGGAGAACCTGCTGAAGGAGATATTTGACAAGGTGCGGGAATATCCGGACCAGATGGCCCAGATGCACAAGCTGATGGATTATTACCTCCCCACCACTTTAAAGCTGGTGGAGGCTTACAAGGAGTTTGACGGGGTCAGTGTGCCCGGGGAGGACATTCTCTCCGCCAAGGTTCAGATTGAGAAAACACTGGATACCATCAATGCGGCGTTTACGGAATTGCTCAACAATCTGTTCCGCAACAGGGTATTCGATGTGACCACGGACGCGCAGGTGCTGGAGACCATGCTGGCCCAGGAGGGATTGACCAAAGAGAGCATCAGCAAAGAGTTGGAGTACGCGAAATTAGAACAGTGAGGATCCGTGCGAAGGCAGGGATTTTGATAGATTATGAGCGGGCCGCCAGAGCGGCAGAAGGAGAGAAAGAAAATGAGTGAACTGGATACCATGTTAAAGCAGGCGCCGACCCTGACACTGGAGCCCTTTGCCAAGTCTGAGCAGGAGGTTCCTGCCGCCGTCAGCGGCGCATCTGTGGCCGAGGCCGTGAAAGAGCAGATGAATGTGGAACTGTCTCCCGAGGAACAGAAGATGGTGAATGACTTCGTGGAGCAGATTGATCTGAACAATACGCAGATGATCCTGCAGTACGGTGCAGGGAGCCAGAAAAAGATCGCGGATTTCTCCGAGAATGCTCTGAGCAGCGTGCGTACCAAGGACATGGGAGAAATCGGCCAGCTTCTCACGGACGTTGTGAGTGAGTTGCGCTCCTTTGAAGAGGAAGAGGAGGAGAAAGGCTTTTTGGGCCTCTTCAAAAAGGGCAGCAATAAGCTGTCCAATATGAAGGTGAAGTATGATAAGGCCGAGGTCAACATCAACAAGGTCTGCAAGGTCATGGAGGAACACCAGATCACGCTTCTGAAAGATGTGGCCATGCTGGACAAGATGTATGAACTCAATCTGAACTATTTTAAGGAACTGTCCATGTACATACTGGCGGGCAAGAAGAAACTGGAGCAGGCCCGCAATGTGGAACTGGCGGAGCTGTTGGCCAAGGCGGAGCAGAGCGGTCTGCCGGAGGACGCCCAGAAGGCCAAGGATTTCTCCAGCATGTGTGAGCGTTTTGAGAAAAAGCTGTATGATCTGGAACTGACCAGGACTATCTCTCTGCAGATGGCACCCCAGATCCGCCTGATCCAGAGCAACGACACCATCATGTCCGAAAAGATTCAGTCCACGCTGGTGAATACCATTCCTTTGTGGAAGAGCCAGATGGTTATCGCCATCGGTCTGAACCATTCCGCAGACGCGGCCAAGGCCCAGCGGGAAGTCAGCAATATGACCAACGAGTTGCTTCGGAAGAACGCGGAGGCGCTGAAGATTGCCACCGTGGAAACGGCTAAGGAGGCTGAGCGGGGCATTGTGGACATCGAGACATTGACTGCTACCAACCAGACGCTGATCAGCACTTTGGACGAGGTGAGGAAGATTCAGGATGAAGGCCGGGCAAAGCGCCAGAGCGCAGAAGCCGAACTGCTGCGGATTGAGACCGAGATGCGCAGCAAGCTGCTGGAGATGAGCCGTCAGGACCAGCCGAGCGCGTAATGCGGCCAGCTGGTCCAAGGCAATATATTATATAGAGACGAAAGAAAATGAGACTTCGCGTGAAGTCTCATTTTTTATGACAAAGGTTTTGTTTCCTTACTTTCGGTAAAACCGTACATATCGGCCATCCTGCATCTGGGTATAGCCAAATTCTCCTTCAATATACTGCATGATCCAGCTATCCGGGCTTTCCTTCAATTCTCCGTACCAACAGTCCACCACAATAACGTTGGGACGCTTTTCCGGGTACAGTTCCCAGTAGGTGAGCAGCCTTTCGTCATAGGCCGTGGGATCAACGATGGAGTAATGAGCCACCTCCGCGCCGGTCATCATATAGGGGGTGGTGCCCGCCGAAGTCACCATGTTGGTTACGATCAACACCACGTCATCCTGGTTCACAAAGGCTCCAAAGTCTTCGTAATTGCTGTTGTAGATATAGCAATTCATATAGTCGGATAGGATTCCAATGGCAGGGCCGTGCCGCATAATGTTTTCCGTATCAGGCACCACATTGTAATTCCGGCCAGCCCGGAGTGTGTAGCCCTTTCCGAAAATGCTCACCAGGCACAGGCTCACCAACAGGAAGTAAATCCATCCGGAGGAAGTCTTCCCCAAAGCCTCCTGCAGGGCCAGCGACAACAGGACGGCACAGAACAACATCCCCAATACTCCGTGAGGCAGCGCGTAGAACATCTCCAGATCGCTGATATAGACCACCGCCGCATAGGAAAGCAGAGTGCCAATGACGCCTGCGGAAAAGTATTTTCCCGGTCGCCCCGCAGCTTTCCAGGCGGCCAGCCCTGCCAGTAACAACAGAAACAAATGCAGTTGATATACCTCGTAGCCGCTCTTTTTCACGATCCACAGATAGAGTTGAATACATTCCGAGAGGGATACGGCCATTACCAGAAACACGGGAAGGCACTGCCGCCGTCCCCAGTCCGGATTTTTTTTCCGCACCGGGATCATGGCCAGAAGGCTCAGGGCCATGACAGGCGCCAGGAAAGCGCAGCCTCCCAACAGGTTGGTGAAAATTCCGGGCAGTTTGCCCTGGGTGGCACCGGAAAGTTCATGGGTCAGGTCAAAGTCCAGCAGGAATCTTACATTGCGCAGCAATTCCGCCGGATCCACATGGCGCAGGATAATACACAGCCATACCAGGGCACAGAGGGCGCATGCGCCGGTAAAGAGTCCTGTATCCCGCCATTTTTTCTGCCCGGAGGCCCTGTAAATATATACCAGAAAAAAAGGAAACAGAATGACGCAGGAGGGATAAGACAGCACTTCCAGGGCCATGCAGATACCTGCGGCAAAGACCAGCCAGGGTCTGTCCGTCTGTTCCCGGTCCCGCAGCAGATAGCCATGCATCAGACACAGCACGGTCAAAGTGAAGAACCATAGCTGCATATTGGAAAAGTCGGGAATCTGGATGATTTTGGGGACCATATTAAAGTAGATCAGAGCGCAGAGCAGGGCATATTTTTGATCCAGCAGGCGCGCCAGGACCCGGTAGAGGTACAGGCTGATCCCTGCCTGAATCAGAGTGGTGCAGACTCTGAGATAGAGCAGGATGCCCGTATAGGTCCCGGTGAGCGTTTTGTACACCCACATCAGGCCCGTGCACAGGAAAGCGGAAGTCTGGTGGGGCTCCCACATTTCTCTGAACAGGGCATCCCCCCGCAGGGTGCGGTAGCCCATCATAAGCTGATATTCCTCGTCCATGGTATAGTCAAAAAAGATCAGCTTCAGGGCGGCAAGAATACTCCCTGCCATAAGCAGTATAAAGATGCGTTTCCAGCATTTTGATGTCATATTGTGTCCTGCCTGTGAGTTCTATCCCCCCGGCTGGCGGGGAAGGATGTATCTATATCAATTTTGGGCATTTCAGTCCGGTGTATTTCGAGTTGGGACAATTCTTCTTGGACAATTCTACTTGGGTCATTTCTACTGGGGTAATTCGGTCCGGGATATTTCAGCCTGAGATTTTTTGTGGGTAATTTCCCTGGGTGCTGTTTCCCGGTCTATGATGAAAGGCGGTCTGGTCCTGGCGGCGTCCAGAGTGCGCCAAAGGTATTCCCCCAGAATTCCCAGCATCAGCAGGATCAGGCCTGACGAGCACAGAACCACGCACATCAGGGAGGACCAGCCGGCAATGGGGGTACCTTTGGTGAAATATTCCACCAGCACGCTGACAAACAGCACGACGGCCCCGATGTTAAAGACTATGCCCACCAGAGACATAAATCGGATGGGGACATAGGAAAAACTCATCATGGAATCCATTACCAGTTTGAACTTCTTGGCGAAAGTCCACCTGGATTCCCCCTTTTCCCTGTCCCTTCTGTCAAAATATACCATGTCTGTCTGAAAGCCGGCCCACAGTACCTGAAGGGTAAGACTGGAATTCTTTTCGTCCAGCCGCTCCAGCACCTGAATCACCTGACGGTCAATCAGGTAGCAGTCACAGCCTCCGGCGGGCATACATTTATTAACGAACTTGCGGACCAAACTATAGTAAAGATTGGCAAAAAAGACCTTTACCCGGCTTTCGTCCCGGGATCTTCGAACCGCCAGCACCACTTTATTGCCCTTCTTCCAGCTTTCGAACATCTCCAGAATAAGTTCGGAGTCCTCCTGCAAATCAGCCTGTTTGGTCACGGCGCAGTCCCCGGTGCACACGGACAGGCCTGCCAGAAGTGCCGCGTGTTCCCCGAAGTTCCGGGACAGTTTTACCAGCCGCACATGGCTGTCCAAGTCCCGGATTTGGTTCATAATCTCCCAGGAACGGTCCTGGGAACCGTCATCCACCAGGACGATCTCATATGCTTCCAGCTTGTCCAGGATCCTGTTCCGCATGTCCTCATACAGATCCATCAAGGTATCTTCATTGTAATAGATGGGAACTATGATGGAAAGTTTACTCATGAGCCTTTCCCTCCATTTTTGCAAGTTCTGTCCGATATTCCTGATAGTCTCTTATGTATTCTGATGCGTCATAATGCCTGCTGGCCAGTACCAGAAGCACCGAATCCGGGGAGAAATCATACATATCCTTCCATACCATGGGCGGCAGATACAGGCCCATACGTGGGCGGTTTAACTCGATTACACGGGACTCCTTCCCGTTGTCTACCTTAACCTTGCTGGTGCCTGATACATTTACCAGTAGAAACTCTGTCTCCCTGTTGGCGTGCTGTCCCCGAACCACTTCCGAGTCCGATCCGTAGATATAAAAGACCCTCCTGATATCAAATGGGATGTCTGCGCCGTCTCCTTCGATCACCACCAGATTACCCCGTTGGTCTCCCAGGTCTTTGAATTCCAATATTTTATATTGTTCTTCCAGCTTCATGTATTCTCCTTTTTAATCATGTGCATTAGAAGAAAACCCGCCTGCAAAATTGTATTCGCAAGCGCAAAATGTAAAGCATTTATCCCGGAAAAGAGTTCAGCGCCTCTATTACAAATGTCTGCTCTTCCCGGGTCATTCCGTTATACAGGGGGAGGGACAATACGGTGTCCGCATATTCCTCGGCAAGTGGGTAATCTCCCCTTTGATGTCCCAAGTCCGCATAGGCTTCCGACAGATGGGGCGGTATGGGATAATGGATAATTGTGCCGATGCCCTGCCGTTCCAGATACTGCATCAGCCCTTCTCTCTCTTTGGTGCGGATTACATACTGATGCCACACGCTGTCACAGCCCGGTCTTACCTGGGGCAGGTGCAGCCGCTGGTTCTGCAGTTCCCGGGTATATCGGCAGGCCAGTTCCCTTCTCTCCGCCGTGAGTCTTGACAGATGTCTTAAGCGGACACGCAGCAGTCCCGCCTGCAATTCGTCCAGCCGGGAATTGGCTCCCACTACCTTGTTGTAATACCGCTTCTCACTGCCGTAATTGCGGTATATTCGCATGCTTTTGGCGAGTTCCTCATCATCGGTAATGATGGCTCCCGCATCGCCGAATGCCCCCAGGTTCTTGGAGGGATAGAAGGAAAAGCAGCCGATCTCCCCGAATGTGCCCGTCATCTTGCCCTGGCAGCAGGCTCCATGGGACTGGGCGCAGTCCTCTACCAGGCGCAGACGATGCCTTTTGCAGACTTCCAGGATTTCTTCCATGTTCGCGGCCTGCCCGTACAGATGTACTACCAGAATGGCTTTCGTGCGCTCTGTCACAAGTTCTTCCAGCCTGGAAGCATCCATGTTGTAAAAAATGTCCGGTTCCACAAATACAGGCGTGGCCCCGTTGATGGTGATCCCCATCACACTGGCAATATAGGTGTTGGCCTGTACAATGACTTCGTCGCCGCTGCCGATGCCCAGGACTCTGAAAGCCAGCCACAGGGCGTCCAGGCCGCTGGCCAGGCCCACACAGTACCGGGAACCTGTGTATTGTGCAAATTCTTTTTCAAATTCCTGTACTTCCGGCCCCAGCACATACCATCCCGAGCGCAGCACCTCCAGAGCCTTGGCTTCCAGTTCCTCCTGATATTGATAGAAAGCCCGATCCAGCCGATTGGGCATTATATTTCCGGCCATATAAAAGCCTCCCAATGCGCTTTTACATTCAATAATAGCACAATTCGGGTATGTTTACAACAACGAAATCACACAAAGACCATCGGAAATAAAGAGCGGGATAAGCGGCGGCAATGGAAACGTTTCTGTAAATCGGAGGTCTGCAGAACATGAAAGGGAGACGAAACTACAGGGCCAGCCGATCCAGGCGGGTTCCCAGACAACTCAGCAGTTCATTGGTGATGGTGCCGCAGGTATCAGCCAGGCTGGCGGCGGAGATCTCTTCCCTGCCGTCCCGGCCGATCAAGGTGGCGATATCCCCGGGCCGGGTGTGGGGAAGGGCGGTTACATCCACCAGTAGCTGATCCATGCAGATTCTGCCGATGATGGGGACACGCTGTCCGTGGAGCAGCACAGCTCCCCTGCCCTCTGAGAGGCTGCGGGGCAGACCGTCTGCATAGCCGATGGTGACGGTGGCAATGGAGGTGGGGCAGGAGGCGGTATAAGCCATATCGTATCCGGCAGATTCCCCCGGAGAAAGCCGGCGCACAGAAGCAACCCGGGCGCGCAGGGAGAGTACCGGGCACAGCTGTTCCCCATAGGCGCAGGTGTCGGCGGCACTGCTCAACAGCCCGTACAGGGCAATGCCGGGGCGGGCGCAGTCCATATCCGGCAGAGGGTAACGCAGAATACCGTAGCTGGCCTGCAGATGAAGCTTTACAGGGGCATGGACAGATTCCCTGAACCGAAAACTCTCCTGCAGGGGCCTGAGTCTCAGCCGTTCAGTCAGGCGTCGGAAAGAGCCGATCTGGTTTTGGGTAAAGTTTCGAGAGGCATCGTCAACTCCGCCGGAAGCCGCCAGATGGCTGTACAGGCCGGTGATCCGCAGGCCGGGAAGGGCAAATATTTCCCGGAAACGTTCTTCCTGTTCCGCAGGTATCCCCAGGCGGTGCATGCCGGTGTCCGCAGCCACCTGTACCGGGAGCGGAGGCAGTTCGCCGGGGGATGTGGTCCGGGTCGGGTGCCGGTGTGTCCGGCCAACCGAACCGGGAGCGGAGGCAGTTTCCCGGGACTTCCTGTCCGGGGCGCATGAGCAGGAAAGAATGCAACGCCTGGAGGCGGAGCAGGCATAAGCACTCAGCGCCAGAGCATGGGCATGGTCTGCCACGGTCTGGGTCAAGGCATATTGGTCCAGCAGGGGAAACTGATCGGGATGGGTATAGCCCAGTACCAGTATTTCTCCGTCGATTTTCTGTCTGCGCAGTTCCACGCCCTCGCTGACACAGGCTACACAGAAGGAGCGGATGCCCAAAGTGCTTAATTCCCCGGCGATAAGCCCGGCTCCGTGGCCGTAGGCGTTGGCTTTGACTACAGGCATCAGTTCACAGCGGGGGGGCAGCAGGGATCGCAGATATGTCACATTGTGTTCCAGGGCGTCCCGGCTGATTTCTATCCAGGCCCGGCTGAGAAAGGTTTTTTCCGGTTCATTCATAAATATTGATTCTCCATAGAGTTTGAATAGGGGCAACAGGGGAACCGGCGGGCCCGGATTCTCAGCCACTGTGCTATTTTATAAGGAACGTTTCCGTCTGATCTCCGGCAGGGAAGTGAGCAGCCATGCCCCGGCCAGGGACAGCAGGCACACAGCCAGATAGTGCAGCAGACTGTGCTCCATCAGCGGAAGCAGATGGGGGAGCCGGGCGCAGATCCGTACCGCCACAATAACGGCGGGATGCAGGATATACACCAGAGTGGATATCTTGCGCAGCCTGGGGCAGGCAGGACAGTCGACCCGCAGCAGAAGACCGTACAGGCAGTACATCACTGGAATCAGCAGCAGATACATGCTGTCGTGGCGCAGGGAGTCCAGATGGCGCAGCAGGAAGGCTTCGCCTGTCATGCCCAGCAGACCCAGCACCAGGCCCGCGCCCAGGGCGGCTTTGCCCGGCAGAGTCCTGGGGAGGGTTTGTGCAGGCCCTGCCTTTTCCCCAGGGCAGGAGGGGCGTCCGGGCGATGATTGGGGATGGACCAGATTTCCCATATGTGCCCCCAACAGCAGGAACACAGGGGCCAGGAATAATCCGTTGCGGGTGTGGGACCACAGTTGGAAGCCCAGGTCGCACAGGCTGCGCAGTGGGGGGAGATATTCGGTAAGCCCATAATAGCTGTCTCCCGAAAGTCCCAGCAGATACAGCGCCCCACAGGCTGCGGCCAGGGCCCGGGGGCCAAGGCGTCGGCTGAGGAGCCAAAGCAGGGTCATTCCCAGCATACAGGCGGGAAAATACCACAGATGATAGAAGGTGCCGTCCCACAACAGAAGCCGCAGAATTTTTCCCGGGGTGAGGGCCTGATAATGACCGGCGTAGATGCCCAGAGGCAGGTACAGCAGAATACAACCCAGGTAGAGCAGGCCTGTGCGGACCAGATAGCGCAGCAGGCGTCTTCCGGACCGCGCGCCGGGTTCCAGGACCCGGGGCAGCACGAACTGTCCTGTCACCATCAGAAAAAAAGGCACGGCTGCCCTTGCCAGCACCCGGGTAAAAAAGAAGTCGGCTTCCGGGGATACACAGGTCAGGGGAGAAGTGTGGATGGCTGCCACCAACAGGGCTGCCGCCAGGCGGAAACGGTCCAGTCCACCGGTATTTGTTTCTTTATTCATGATTTACTCCTCTATGTCCACTGGGTCAACACAAAACCGTCCACATTGTTGCCGGATATCCGATAGGGAACGGCTTCGTTGACTTTTACAATCGTTTCTGCCGTGCCAGCCGGAATGTAGGATACGCAGATAGCGCGTCCCTTCATTCGGATACAGCAGGGGTGGAGGGGGCTGTCAAACTGTCGGATATATTCGGTATACTCCTCCAGGGTCTGTCCGTTCTCGGTCATGATCTTGGCATGGGGAATTCCCACATATCGGAAATGCCATGGTTCACAGCCAATCCCCGTGATATCTTCCTTTCCGGCGGGGTAGCGAAGAATAAAGCCGTAATCGGCGGCCTTTTGTTTGAACATCCCGCAGACGCCGGTGTCGGGGAAGTCCGGACAGATGAAGTCAATGGACTCCTGGCGAAGGCCCAGATCAATGGCCAGACCGGTCTGATGTTCACTGTGACCGGGCAGAGCCACATAGGTGCGGGTATATTCGGGGCCGTTCTCCAGCAGGCTGGAGTTCCAGATATTCTGCTGTTCCTCCAGGGAGCGCCAGCCGCTGACCGGAGCGATGGATTTCCAGCCGCCGATCTGCTGCATCAGTTCCCCCAGCAGGGTGGCGGCTTCCCGCTGCAGCTGCACGCCCGGCCCCACAGTCGAAAGTTCTTTCGGCATATTCCAGGCAGTTTGATGCCGGGGATTCACCAGAATCAAGGGCCCTTTGTGAACCTCTTCCTGCGTTAGCGTTATCTCTTTCATAATGGTTTTACTCCTTTTATTGCGTTTTGTAGGATCTCGATAAATCGGGGTTTCCACTTGTAGATCAGAGTATCCGGCAGCCCGTTTCTCCTTCTCTTTCACGAGAGGGGCAGGGACTGGCATCTCCGGCAAGCGCCTGGGAGAGAATACGATTCAACACTTCTGTGAAGGACAGCCCTGCGGCTTTCATCATGCCGGGATAACGGCTGTGCTCGGTGAAGCCGGGAATGGTGTTTATCTCGTTAAATACGATTTCTCCTTCGGGGGTCAGAAACAGGTCCACTCTGGCAAATCCGCTGCAGCCCAGGGCACGGTATACTTTTTTGGCAGCCAGTTTGATCTGATCTGCTTTGTGGACGGGAATCCGGGCGGGCACATGGATGGAGGAGGTTTTCAAGGTGTATTTCTCCGTATAGTCAAAAAATCCGCCCGACAATTCGATTTCATCCACTTCGCCGATGAACAGGTCACGGGAGCCCAGCACGGCGCAGCCCACTTCAAAACCGGGAATATTTTCTTCCAAAATCACCTGATTATCGTAGGTAAAAGCAAGTTCAAGGGCGGCTTCCAATCCATCGGGGGAGATCACCCTGGTGACGCCGTAGGAGGAGCCTGCCTTTACGGGCTTCACATACAGGGGAAAACCGGTCTGGAGGGCGAAAGTGCGGATCATTTCCCAGGCGGGGGCATCTTCTTTTTCCAGGGGCGCGTCCAGCACCAGGGCTTTTGGGGTGCGGATGCCCGTCAGAGATGCCAGCCTGTGGGCGCGGTCCTTATCCATGCAGAGGGCCGAGGCCAGTGTGCCGCAGCCTGCCAGAGGTATTCCGGCCATTTCGATCAGGCCCTGGAGCGTACCGTCCTCGCCATTGCGGCCATGGAGCACGGGAAGGGCCACGTCCAGTGGCATTTTTTTTACGGAGTTTTCCCCATATACCAGTAGCTGGTGAGCGCTCCGGCAGGGGGACAGGGCGGCGGGAGTGCAGTGGGACATATCCTGATGCCAGGTGTCCGAGGCGATCCGATCTTCCGGACCGGTGTAGTGGTACCAGTCTCCCTGCCGGGTGATACCTACCGGCAGGGGGGTATATTGCTCCCGGTCCAGATTGCGGATTACGCCGGCGGCGGATTCCAGGGAGACCGAGTACTCGGAGGAACAGCCTCCGAAAAAGATGACGACAGTTTTCTTATTCATGTTCTTTCCTTTCTTAATTAGAGTTCCGCATATCCCCTCCAAGCCCACAGACCAGGTGCTCCCTGCCTGGCCGCAGCGGCGTCCAGTCATGGAGCAGCGGGCTTTCCGGGGATATGCTGTTTTCAAGAGTTCCGCATATCCCCTCCAAGCCCATAGACCAGGTGCTCCCTGCCTGGCCGCAGTGGCGTCCAGTCATGGAGCAGCGGGCTTTTTAACAATTTTCGGATCACAGGATCACGGTGTCTTCCGGCAGCGTGTAGCCGATGCGGCATATATTCCGATACAGGGTGCGGGTATTTTGGAGTTCGCCGGTCTTTTGGTCCGAAAGGGTCTGGATCACGTCCACTTCCTCCCAGACATGTTCCTGTCTGCGGCGATAGGTCACCGGCCCGTTGCTGATGGAGTAGCACAGGGCAGGCTGGCGGTCGGCGTACAGCTGGCCGGAAATCTGCTCCGGGTCAAAGGCAATATGAATTTGGAAGGTATGGTCTGTGTCGTTGCGCACTTTCAGATCTTTCCAGCCTTCGGCCAGAGTGGCGTCTACCCCCATGGGTGCATCGCTGGGCGGCTCCGGGAAATCTTTGCTTCCATGTCCGTGGCGTTCCACGATGGTCAGCGGGGAATGAAGAAACACCCAAAACAGCAGATTGCTGAGTTGGCACATGCCGCCCCCGGGGGCGGTGGTCAGCCGCCCGTTGATGACCGTAAGGCCGTCCCGGTAGGGCTCCCGCCGGTCCGCATGACGGGTGGCCAGACTGAAGGAGAAGGTTTCCCCCGGCCGGATCAGCATGCGGTCGATGGCAGCCGCTGCCAGCTTCAGGTTGTGGACTTTGTTTTCCTGATAAACCATGTCAAATCCCGTCTCCTTGTTGTACAGGGGACAGCGGGAGGAAAATACTTCCGCCGGCAGCAGGTTCTCCTGGACACAGGAGGTATAGCGATTACGGTCCAGCTTCATCCCCAGATAGAAGAAAAATTTTCTTTGCCAGGTCCGCAGAGGAATCAGCCATGGAAAAATTTGTGTGATTCGTTTTCTTTTCATATTTACATTCAGCCTTTCTTTATTTTAGTCCCGCATATCCCCTCCAAGCCCACATTTCCGGTGCTCCTTGTCCGATCGCAGTGGCGCCCGTACAAGGAGCAGCGGGCTTTCCGGGGATATGCTGATTTTAGTCCCGCATATCCCCTCCAAGTCCACATTCCCGGTGCTCCTTGTCCGATCGCAGTGGCGCCCAGCCATGGAGCAGCGTAATCCCTCATTCCCGGCCAGTATAGCAGGCTTAAGTGACAATTCGGTTACAGGAAATAAAAAAATCCCTCCCCGGTATCTATATTGTACCAGGGAGGGAAAAAACATATTTTCGGTATTCCTTCAAATACTCTGTCTATTTTGTTATGAAATTCTTACGATTTTCTCATGAAGAGGAAAAGTTTCGGAAAAGTTTCCGGTTCCGCCGGATTTGGATCAACTCAGGGGAAGCCATAAGGTGAAGGTGATCTGTTCATTTTCGCTCTCTGCCTGTATTTGGCCCCCGTGGAGTTCCGCGATCTCTTTGGAGATAGCCAGCCCCAGTCCCGCACCGCCGGTGGAAGTGCTGCGGGAAGAATCCAACCGAAAAAACTGTTCGAAGATTCGTCCCAGCTTTTCCGGGGGAATGGTTCTGCCGTGGTTGCTGATCTTTATTCGCACCCAGGCGGTCTCCGGCCCGTCTGAAGAGGAAGCCGGTCCCTGCAGTGCCAGAGGCCTGGGCAGGCCCGGCGCGCCGGGAACGGCAGTCCCCTGCGGCTCCTGTACTATTTCCATGGACAGGGACACTACGGTATCGGGGTAACTGTAATTCACCGCATTGCGGATCAGATTGTCAAACACCCGCTGCAGTTTGTCCGAATCGCAGTTCATCTGTACCTCCGGCCGGATGTCCAACTGCCAGGACAGACCCTTGTCCGACAATACGGGCAGGAATTCATAGGTGATCTGTTCCAGCATCCGGCTGAGATTTACCTGCTCCGGTTCCAGGGTCAGAGTGGTCAGGTTAAAGCGGGTGATGTCAAAGAATTCGCCGATCAGATCCTCCAGGCGCAATGCTTTATCCAGGGCGATGCCCGTGTATCTTTCCCGAAGCTGCGGAGAAATCTGGGGTTCGTCCTGCAGCAGGCTCAAATAGCCGATCACGCTGGTCAGAGGCGTTTTCAGGTCATGGGCCAGATAGATGACCAGATCATTTTTTCGCTGTTCGGCTTCCTTTGCCATGGCCTCTGCCGACAGTCCCTGGAGCCGGAAGCGGTTTAACTGTTCCTCCACCTCTCTCAGTATTTCGGAAAGGCGAACGGATTCCTCCCGGGAGGTGATCAGCTTCCCGGAAGCCCCCACGATTTCATCCAGGTACCGCAGGGGAAGGGTTATAAAGTGGTGCGTGATCAAAGTCCAGCCTATCAGAATGATGGCCACCATAATAAAGGTCAGATAATCCTTGATCAGGGACAGGACCTGATACAGCGGGTCATCGTAGTACCAAATGCGCTGGCTGCACAGTAACCAGCACAGCATCACAAAGAGCACCAGCCCGATCACAAAACCAAGCATGGACAGTATATACCGAAGCATGATGCGCCGGGAAATTCGGCTTCTTCGTAAAATATGGTTATTCAATGGTATATCCCACCCCCCACACAGTCTTAATATATTTGGGCCGTCTGGCCGGTTCTTTCAGCTTTTCCCGAATCCGGGCGATATGGGCCATGACGGTATTGTTGTTGTCCAGATATTTCTCGCCCCATACCGCCTCAAACAGTTCCTCCGAGGATACCACACTGCCCTGCCGTTCACAGAGATACCAAAGGATGTTGAACTCTATGGGGGTCAGAACCACCTCCTGGCCGTTCAGGCTGCAGTGATGGGCGTCTTTGTCCATATGCAGGCCCCGGATGTCCTTTTCTGTCTGCTCCTGCTGGGGGGCGGCGGTGTTGTAGCGGGTGTAGCGCCGCAGCTGGGTGCGCACCCTGGCGGTGAGTTCCAGAGGGTTGAAGGGCTTGGTGATATAGTCGTCTGCTCCCAGGGTCAGCCCGGTGATCTTGTCCATATCCTCGCCCCGGGCCGTGAGCATGATGATGGGAAATAAATGCTTTTCCCGGATTCGCTGACACAGCGCGAAACCGTCCAGATCAGGCAGCATCACGTCCAGAATGGCCAGACTCAAATCCTCCCGGCCCACGCAGGCCAGCGCTTCCTCTGCCGTGTAACAGGTAAAAACTTCATAGCCTTCGTTTTTCAGATAGACGGTCACCAGGTCGGCTATGGCGGTTTCGTCGTCCACAATCATAATTTTGTCCTGCATGCTGCCGTATTCGCTCCTTTATCTCACATTTGCTGTTCTACAAGTAAGGATATTTTTCAGCCCTATTTTAACAATATATACATAAAAACGCAAGCGTTGAAAAAAGTGATATTGGGAATAATTTGCAGAAAGCCCATGCTATGACCCACGAAAATATGGTATAAAATCCTACATTTTACAGATACTAGCCCTACAGAAAACAGAAACTGCAAAAAAGGAGAAAATCAGAATTATGAAAGCAACTGGAATTGTCAGAAGAATAGATGACCTTGGCAGAATCGTAATCCCCAAAGAGATCCGGCGCACCCTGCGGATCAGAGAATCGGACCCGCTGGAAATCTACACGGACCGGGAAGGACAGGTGATTTTAAAAAAGTATTCCCCCATCGGGGAGATGACCACCTTCGCCAAGCAGTACGCGGAGTCCCTGGCCCAGGTCTCCGGACACACCGCCCTGATCAGCGACAGGGATCAGTTCATTGCTACCGCGGGGGGCGGCAAGGCTTACCTGGGAAAGGAGGTCAGCAAACAACTGGAAGAAAAGATGAATGACCGGGAGACGGCAATCTGCTCCCAGGGAGACCGGAATTTTCTGCGGGTCTGCGATGAACTGGAAGTAGAATACCAGCACATGGCCTTTACGCCTATTATCTGTGAGGGAGATGTAATCGGTTCCGTGCTGCTGCTGGAAAATGATTACAAGGGGAAGATGGGAGAAGTGGAGTACAAGCTGATCATGTCTGCGGCGGGTTTTTTGGGCAGGCAGATGGAGCAGTAGGACAGAAAAATACGACTCTTTACGAAGGGGCAATCTCATTGCCGCTCACAAATACATTTGCCTTTGGCGGGTTTGTGGGCGGCATATTTATAACACAGGGGTGCTTTACATATTTTTCGATATTTTTCATAGCTTTTTTCCGAAAAAGGATTATACTGGTATAAAGGAACATAAATCATTTTGCACAGCACACAAAGGAAGCCGAGGAAAACAGATATGAATACAATACCAAGACCGGAACATCCCCAGCCCCAGATGAGGCGGGATAACTGGATGAACCTCAACGGAGAATGGGATTTTGCATTTGATTTCGGAGACAGCGGAGTGGCGAGGAAGTTCTATGAGAAGAAGGAACTGGACCGTAAGATCCTGGTGCCCTTCTGCCCGGAAAGCCAACTGAGCGGGGTGGGCTATAAGGATTTCATGGCGGCCGTGTGGTATCACAGAACGGTGTCTCTCACGGCGGACCTGCTAAAGGGCCGGGTGATTCTGCACTTTGGCGCAGTAGACTATGAATGCCGGGTGTGGGTGAACGGCAGAGCAGTGGGAGAGCATAAGGGCGGTTACAGTTCCTTTGCTTTTGATATCACAGAGAGCGTGGCAGAAGGAGAAAATCATATTTCCGTCTATGCCGCGGATGATACAAGGAGCGGCAGACAGCCCAGGGGAAAGCAGGCGGACAGCTTTTATTCTAACGGCTGTGACTATACCAGAACAACGGGAATCTGGCAGACAGTATGGCTGGAATTCGTACCGGAAAGCTATATTCAGAGTCTGCGGTATTATCCGAATATTGCGGATGGCACCGTGACCGTCAGGGCCGTGACAAAAGGAGAGGGTATTCTCAGGGCGGAAGCCTTTTACGAGGGTAAAAGCTGCGGCAGCGCCCGGACGACGGTCAACGCAGGCGGGGGGATACTGACCATTCCGCTCTCAGAGGTGCATCTCTGGGAAGCCGGCAGCGGACATCTGTATGAGTTGGAATTATCTTTTGGGGAAGACTCCCTGCACAGCTATTTTGGCATGAGAGAAGTGAAGATCCAAGGCGAAAAGGTGCTGATCAACGGCAGATCCATATTCCAGAGATTGGTGCTGGACCAGGGCTTTTATCCGGACGGTATCTATACAGCGCCCACCGATGAGGCCCTGGCGCGGGACATTCAGCTGTCTCTGGATGCGGGCTTTAACGGGGCGCGGCTGCATCAGAAGGTATTTGAACCCAGATTTCTGTATCACTGCGACCGTATGGGCTATCTGGTGTGGGGCGAGCAGGGGAATTGGGGGCTGGATTACAGCGATCCCGGGGCCCTGAAATGTTTCCTGCCGGAGTGGATGGAGGTTCTTTCCAGAGATTTCAACCATCCTGCCATCGTGGGCTGGTGTCCTTTTAACGAGACATGGGATTATGACGGGCGCAAACAGGACGATGATCTACTGCGGATCGTATGGCAGATGACAAAACTCTTTGACACCACCAGACCCTGTATCGACACCAGCGGCAATTTCCATGTGGTGACGGATATATATGATCTGCATGATTACGAACAGGATACGGAGAAGTTCGCGGGACATTACGCGGCTTTTGCAGGCGGGGGCGAACTGCGGGAGTCCCATCCTCACAGACAGACTCCTCTAAAGGATGTACCCGTCTTTATCAGCGAGTATGGCGGCATCAAGTGGGATGTGGAAGGGGAGAACGCGCAGAGTTGGGGATATGGAGACGGGCCCAGGACTCAGGAGGAATTTATTGCCCGCTACCGGGGACTCACCGACGCCCTGCTGGATAATCCCCGCATGTTCGGCTTCTGCTATACCCAGCTTTATGATGTGGAGCAGGAGACAAACGGCCTGTATACATATGGCAGAAAAGCGAAATTTGACATGGAAATCTTTAAAGAAATTAATTCCCGCAGGGCGGCCATAGAGGCTTAAAAGGCAAGGGCATCCCGGCAGATGACCGATGAGACTGCCCTGCCCGGAATCGAAGGTGAAACAGAAAGGATGTGATTGTCATGAATACAATAAAGATTGGGGAAAACAAAGCGGTAAAAATGATCGCCCATCGGGGGCTCAGCGGGATTGAGCGGGAGAATACAATCCATTCTTTTGTGGCGGCCTGCAACCGTTCCTATTTCGGCATAGAATGCGACATTCATGTTACGGCGGACAACAAATATCTTGTCTATCATGACGACAGCACCGGCAGGCTGTGCGATCAGGATCTTGTGATGGAGGAAAATGATTTTGGAACGCTGCGTGGGCTCAGAATCAAGGGAAGGGACGGGGACTTTGGCGAAGCGCTGTATATGCCCACGCTGGAGGAGTTTCTGGCAGTGCTGGCGCGGTATGAAAAGACGGGGGTAATCGAACTGAAAAATGCCATGGATCCGGAGAATATCCGGGAGGTGGTCAACATCTGCAGGGAGTGTTATGATCTGGAAAAGATTGTCTTTATCTCCTTTATTTTTGAAAACCTGGTGGAACTCAGAAAACTCCTCCCCGAAAGCCGCCTGCAGTTTTTAACCTGCGAACTGACAGAGGAGCTTCCCGGGAAGCTAAAGGAATACCGCTTTGATATTGATGTGGAATTCCATCAGCTATGCGGGGAAAATGTAAAACTTCTCCATGAAAACGGCATCCTCGTAAACAGCTGGACCTGCGATGACCCGGGCCAGGCCCGGCAGCTTATTCGTTGGGGTGTCGATTTTATTACAACCAATATACTGGAGTGAAAATATTGTTTAAAATTTTGATTCCCGCTTTTGTCTCTGAAAAAGGGTTGTAGCACCGACAAGACAGCAGTCGGCGCCGCAACCCTTTTATTTATAATTATAAAATCCCGTATTAACCGTTGGCCATGCCACACAGTTCCGCCAGCATTTTGGGGAGTTCCGTCTCCATATTCTCGTTTGAGAACTGGCAGGTGCCCACAGCTCTGTGGCCGCCGCCATTGTATTTCAGCATTAGGCTGCCCACATTGACGTCGCTGGTACGGTTTAAGATGCTGTATCCCACGGCGGCGGAACATCCCTGGCCGCCCCGGCCGCTGACAATCCAGGCGGAAATATTCTGTTTGGGGTACATGCTGTAGATCATAAAGCGGTTGCCGGTATAGATGGGATCTACGCCCCGCAGGTCCGTGATGATCACATTGCCCTCGGTGCGGGTATACTTGGTTACCATCTCCCGGAATTTCTCCGTCTGCTCATTGTACACCTCGATGCGCTCCTGCACATCCGGCAGCGCCAGAATCTCCTCAGTGCTCATGGTGCGGCAGGCGTCCATCAGCTTTTCCATCAGCTGATAGTTGGAGATGGTGAACTGCCTCCAACGTCCCAGGCCGGTGCGGGGATCCATCAAAAAGCCCACCAGAATCCAGCCCTGGGGGTTCATCACCTCATCAATGGTCAGATGGCCGGAGTCCACCTTGTCCACGGCCTCCATCATATCGTCAAACTGGGGAAAGCGCTCCCTGCCGCCGTAGTACTCGTAGATGATCCGGGCGCAGGAGGGAGTGATACGGCTCTCGCCTTTGTATTTTCCCTTTAACTCGTTTCTCTCATGCTCGCTGGAATGGTGGTCAAACCACAGACCGCAGCCCTCCACAAAGGGCACATTGGCCAGACAGTCGTTTTCATTTACTTCCACCAGACCGTCCTGCAGATCCTTGGGGTGGGCAAATTTCCAGCTGTCAATGATTCCGGCTTCCTTCAGCAGTGCGCCGCAGGCAAGGCCGTCAAAATCGGAACGTGTAATCAGTCTCATATGTATCGGTCCTTTCTGAATTCGGAGAAACCGACCATCCGGCAGTTTCCCTCTTAATATGGCAACATTATACCCTATTCAGATTGGGAATGCAAGAGTCCTCAAACAGCCTTTTCACCCGTCAAAAGCATTCGGTCCTTCCACACCCGGGACCAGAAGATTCCCAGGAATACCATCTGCAAGACAAAGTAGATCAGCGCGATCCAGACCAAGTCATAAAACCACAGCAGTACGGCCACCACCCCCGCAAAACAACTGATGATCATAAAAATGATGGACAGATTGTTGAAGCTGTGGTTTTCCGTGGTGTCCAGACCGTCGCAGACGTGGAACATGGCCCGCATCAGCAGCAGAACCTGTAGAATGCCGGAGACAAAATACAACAGATATCCGGCCCTGAAGCGCATGCCGCCGTTGAGATGGAAGGGCATCAACTGCTGGCACAGGTAGAAGGCCAGGCTGGAGGCCGCCCAGGGCAGCAGCCGGAAAAAATGCTTGTTTGCGGGTCCCAGCATCACGCAGGAGACGGCCAGCAGGAGATAGCCCAGAAGGTCCGAAAACAGATCCAGCATCAACTGATGACCGATCACATGATTGATCACCAGATCCACGGTCTGAGGCGCCTCCGTGACAAAAGGCTCAAAGGCCGGGTATGGCATGAGGGGGAGGCGGATGTCCACCGCCAACAGCAGCACGGCCAGAAACAGGATAAAATAGGGCGTCAGTTTTTTGTTCATTTCTTCCCTTTCTGTAATTCACAGGTTGAACATCATGGCATGTTTGTGTCGGGCGGAAGGTCAGGGCTCCGCTGACGAAGGTGTTTCCCCGCTTACAATCTGGTCCCTTCCGTTATTTTTGCCGTAATACAGCCTGTCGTCAGCCTCCCGCAGCAGGTCTTTTAATTCTCTGGAGGGGTTGCAGGCCATGCCGAAGGTCATGGTTATGTAGATCTGGTTTCCCTCGGACTGTACGCAGGAATTCCTGATTTCTTCCTGTAATGTTTCCAGGAATTTTCTTGCTTCTTCCAGGCGGCTGTTCTCATATACCAGCAGGAATTCTTCGCCGCCCCAGCGGATGGCGTAGCCTTTGCCCTTTATATGCCTGCGCAGGATGCGGGCAACGTTCTGCAGCACCAAATCCCCGCATTGGTGGCCATAGGTGTCGTTGACTTTTTTGAAATAGTCGATATCGGCGATCACCAGCGTAAAGGAAGTGTTCCCGGAACGGGCCTTTTCCACGGTGTGGGCCAGGTGATGTCCGCCGCTGCGTCGGTTGTACAGTTCTGTCAGGCTGTCCCGCTCCACAAGGCTGCGCAGGGAACGCTGCATGGACAGGGCGGAACGGCCCAGTTCCGTGAGTTCGTCTCCCCGCTTCAGCACGGCAGGATCCAGTTCCTCGCTCAGATTCCCGGTGGAAACCCGGGAGATAAAGGTGCGGAGCCCGTAGAGGGCTTTCAGGAAAGTGCCCGCATAATACATGGAGAAAAGGCAGACCAGGATCAGTGCCAGAACCCCCACAATCACCATGGGAGAAAGGGCTCTGCTTACCTGGCTGTTGACTTCCGCCGCGGGTTTGCCCACAAACAGGATGCCCGTGATCTGTCCGTCGCCGTTATACAGAGGGGCGTAATAGGCGAAGTAGGTGGTTCCCTTGATAATGACCTTATCGTAAAAGCGGGATTCTCCCCCTTCCAGCACATCTGTCAGCACCTGTTCCGGGGCGCGGGTGCCGATGAGCCGTTCTCCCTCCCAGTTTTTGATCGTGGTGAGAATCCGGGTGTCCTGGTAAAACAGGGTTACGTCCATGCCGGTGTCTTCCTTGATACCGTCAATGAGGCTGTAATCGGCGGTGATATTCACGCCTCCCTTATACAGAGACAGAACGTTGTCTCCCTCCAGTGTGTAATCTCCCGGATAGGCCGTGTCCAGCAGGGTGTCCACCAGGCTTTCCACGTTTTTGAGTTCCGCGTAGACCTGCTGCTGCATGCTCCGACGGAAAGTGGCGCTGCTGAAGATGATGACCACGATTCCATAGATCAGCAGCGGGATCATGCTGATGGCCTGAAAAGAATAATATAGTTTTCCGCGTTTATTTTTGGTTGTTTTTTTTGTGCTTTCCATAGTGCCGGTATTTGAATCCGCGTCTCCTTTTTCCTGTAGTGTTAAGGTGTTAAAAACAGTATAAACGGAACATTGGGAAATTGCAATGAAAAAGAAAATAAACTTTTCCGCTTGACAGAAAAGGGAGGCCGGTCTTATAATCGGAAACAAACAGAATGAACCGAAAAGCGCAGACGAAGAGAGTACACGCAGCGCAAAAGCCCCAGCGAGCCGGAGAGGGTGGGAGACCGGCGCAAGTAGGCTGTCGTGGAAAATCACTTCCGAGCTGCCATGCCGAAAATCAGTAGGTGTGGCCGTAGCCCCGGCGTTAAGGGGGAACATATTGATCTGCCCGGCATAGCTTGCAGGGCGGTGCGTATGCGTAACGGGTGGTAATACGGGCAAACGGCCTCGTCCTTTTACGGACAGGGCCTTTTTTATTTCTCAAAATTACGGAACGGAAGAACTACAATAACAGGAGGAGCGCAGAATGTATCAGAAAGTATCTACAGATCTTAATTTTGTGGACAGGGAGAAGCAGGTGGAGCGGTTCTGGAAGGAACATGATATCTTCCGCAAAAGCCTGGAGAAAAACAAAGACGGGGAGACCTATACTTTTTATGACGGGCCTCCTACGGCCAACGGCAAGCCCCACATCGGCCATGTGGAGACCCGGGTTATCAAAGACATGATCCCCCGTTACCGCACCATGAAGGGTTATATGGTGCCCCGCAAGGCAGGATGGGATACCCATGGCCTGCCGGTGGAGATCGAGGTGGAAAAACTGCTGGGGCTGGACGGCAAGGATCAGATCGAAGCCTACGGCCTGGAACCCTTTATCGACAAATGCAAGGAGAGCGTCTGGAAATACAAGGGCATGTGGGAGGATTTCTCCGGCACAGTGGGTTTTTGGGCCGACATGGATGATCCTTATGTGACTTATCACGATGATTTTATCGAGTCCGAGTGGTGGGCGCTGAAAGAGATCTGGAACAAGGGGCTTTTGTATAAAGGCTTTAAGATCGTTCCCTACTGCCCCCGCTGCGGCACGCCCCTGTCCACCCAGGAAGTGGCCCAGGGCTATAAGCTGGTGAAGGAACGCTCCGCCGTGGTTCGCTTTAAGGTAACCGGGGAGGACGCTTATTTCCTGGCATGGACCACCACGCCCTGGACGCTGCCCTCCAATGTGGCCCTGTGCGTGAACCCGGAGGAGACTTACTGCAGGGTGAAGGCGGCGGACGGCCATACCTATTATATGGCGCAGGCCCTGCTGGATACGGTGCTGGGAAAACTGGCTGCCGAAGATAGTCCTGCCTACGAAGTGCTGGAGACTTATGTGGGCAGAGAACTGGAGCATAAAGAATATGAGCCTTTGTTTGCCTGCGCCGGAGAGGCGGCGGAAAAACAGGGCAAGAAGGGATTTTTCGTGACCTGTGACAACTATGTCACCATGTCGGACGGCACCGGCATCGTACACATTGCTCCCGCTTTCGGTGAGGACGATGCCAATGTGGGCCGCAAGTACGATCTGCCCTTTGTACAGTTCGTGGACGGCAAGGGGGAACTGACAGCCGAGACCCCCTATGGCGGTATCTTTGTGAAAAAGGCGGATCCGCAGATCATAAAGGATCTGGACGCCCAGGGCAAACTCTTCGACGCCCCTAAGTTTGAGCATGATTATCCCCATTGCTGGAGATGTGATACCCCGCTGATCTATTATGCAAGGGAGTCCTGGTATATCAAAGAGACTGCCGTCCGGGAGGATTTGATCCGCAACAACAATACGGTGAACTGGATTCCCGAGTCCATCGGCAGCGGCCGCTTTGGCAACTGGCTGGAGAATATTCAGGACTGGGCCATCTCCCGGAACCGCTATTGGGGCACGCCGCTGAATATCTGGGAGTGCTCCTGCGGACATCAGGAGTGCATCGGCAGCCGCGGGGAGTTGGCGGAAAAGGCTGGAAAACCCGATGCCGCCAGGGTGGAACTGCACAGGCCCTATATTGACGAAGTGACTTACCCCTGCCCCAAATGCGGCGGCGAAATGAAGCGCGTGCCCGAGGTGCTGGACTGCTGGTTTGATTCCGGCGCCATGCCCTTTGCGCAGCATCATTATCCCTTTGAAAATAAGGAAGTATTTGAAAAGCAGTTCCCGGCCCAGTTTATCTCCGAGGCCGTGGACCAGACCCGGGGATGGTTCCACTCCCTGATGGCAGAGTCCACCCTGCTTTTTAACAAGGCCCCTTATGAGAACGTCATTGTGCTGGGCCATGTGCAGGACGAGAACGGCCAGAAGATGAGCAAGAGCAAGGGCAATGCGGTGGATCCTTTTGAAGCCCTGGCCCAGTACGGCGCGGATGCCATCCGGTGGTATTTCTACACCAGCTGCGCTCCCTGGCTGCCCAAGCGTTTCTCCGGCAAAATTGTGCAGGAGGGGCAGAGAAAGATCATGGGAACGCTGTGGAATACCTATGCTTTCTATATTCTGTACGCCAGCATCGACAATTTTGACGCTACAAAATACGCGCTGGATTACCATAAGCTGCCGGTGATGGACAAATGGCTGCTCTCCCGGCTGAATACCGTGGTGGGCCAGGTGGACGAGAACCTGGACAAATACCGCATTCCCGAGGCAGCCACAGCCCTGGAGGACTTCGTGGACGAGATGAGCAACTGGTATGTGCGCCGCAGTCGTGAACGTTTCTGGGCCAAGGGCATGGAGCAGGATAAGATAAATGCCTACATGACCCTGTATACGGCGCTGGTGACCATCTGTAAAACCGCGGCTCCCATGATTCCCTTTATGACGGAGGACATCTACCAGAATCTGGTGCGCGGCATAGACGATACTGCCCCCGAGAGCATCCATCTGTGCGATTTCCCGGTGGTGCATGAGGAGTGGATCGACAAGGCCCTGGAGGAGTCCATGAAGGACGTGTTGGCCGTGGTGGTCATGGGCCGGGCCTGCCGCAACGATGCGGCCATCAAGAACCGACAGCCCATCGGCAGAATGTATATCAAGTCGGAGGTCTGGCTGGATGATTTCTATGTGGATATCATCAAGGAGGAATTGAATGTTAAGGAAGTGATTTTCACCGATGATGTGCGGGAATTCACCTCCTACAATTTCAAACCCCAGCTGCGTACCGTAGGTCCCAAGTACGGCAAACAGTTGGGCGGCATCCAGAAGAAGCTGGGCAGTCTGGACGGCAATGCGGCCATGGAGGAATTGAAGGCCAGCGGTCTGCTGCGTTTTGAAGTAGAGGGTACGGCTGTGGAACTTACCGAAGAGGATCTGCTGATCAGCATGGCTCAGAAAGAGGGCTATGTATCTCAGGAGGACAATCGCATGACCGTGGTGCTGGACACCAATCTGACGGAGGAATTGATCGAGGAGGGATTTGTCTACGAGATCATCAGCAAAATCCAGACCATGCGCAAGGACGCGGGATTTGAGGTGATGGATCACATTCGGGTATCCTTTGGGGGCAACGCCAGGATTTCCGCCATCGCGGAGAACAACCGGGAGGCCATCTGCGGCAAGGTGCTGGCCCGGGAACTGACGGCGGATGTCTCCTATGAGGTATCCAGAGAGTGGAATGTGAACGGTGAGACCGTGACGGTCAGCCTGGAGAAAATCTGAGAAACAAACAGAGCGGCGGCGGGGATACCTGCAGCCGCTCTGCTTTGCGGCCGCCATATTTGGATTATTTCGCTTTTCAGGCGGAAAACAGTTGGCACAGGTGGGAATATTTGTTATAATATATAGCCACAGGTTATGTGATAGAAAACGCTGGGAGACGTTCTGAAAGCGGATTCTATTTCGTCGGCATGACAAAACCAAGCAGAAAAGGAGAACAAGCATGAGCATGACAAGTACCACGACAACCAAGAAGCTGAAGTTCGACAAAGAACTTTTCAAGAGAAGCGTGCAGTACAATACAAAGACCCTGTACCGCAAGAATCTGGATGAGGCCAGCCCTCAGCAGATTTTCCAGGCGGTTTCTTATGCTATAAAAGACCAGATCGTGGAAGACTGGATGGATACCCAGAAGGCCTATGAGAAGCAGGATGCCAAGATGGTGTATTATCTGTCCATGGAATTTCTGATGGGGCGTGCCCTGGGCAACAACCTGATTAACATGATGGCTTACAAGGAGGCCCGGGAGGCGCTGGAGGAACTGGGGCTGGATCTGAATATTGTGGAGGATCAGGAGCCGGACGCGGCGCTGGGCAACGGCGGCCTGGGACGTCTGGCGGCCTGTTTTCTGGATTCCCTGGCCACACTGGGCTATCCCGCATACGGCTGCGGCATCCGTTACCGCTATGGTATGTTCAAGCAGCAGATTCGCGACGGCTACCAGGTAGAGGTGCCGGACAACTGGCTGGTGGACGGCAATCCCTTTGAACTGCGCAGACCCGAGTACAGAAAAGAAGTAAAGTTCGGCGGCTATGTGACCGTGAGACGGGACGAGAGCGGCAGGGAGTACTTCTCTCAGGAGGGCTATCAATCCGTCAACGCCATTCCTTTTGACCTTCCCATTCTGGGCTATGGCAACCATGTCGTGAATACCCTGCGCATCTGGGATGCGGAGCCGGTGGTGTGCTTCCAGCTTGACTCCTTTGACAAGGGGGATTACCAGAAAGCGGTGGAGCAGGAGAACCTGGCCAGAAATATCGTGGAAGTGCTCTATCCCAACGACAATCATTACGCGGGCAAAGAACTGCGCCTGAAACAGCAGTATTTCTTCATCTCCGCCTCCGTGCAGGCGGCCGTGGCGAAATATATGCGTACCCACAGCGACATCCGAAAATTCTATGAGAAAGTAACCTTCCAGCTCAACGACACCCATCCCACGGTTGCCATCGCGGAATTGATGCGCATCCTGATGGACGAGTACTATCTGACCTGGGACGAGGCCTGGACAGTGACCACCAGAACCTGCGCCTATACCAATCACACCATCATGGCCGAGGCGCTGGAAAAGTGGCCGATTGAACTGTTCTCCAGGCTGCTGCCCCGGATTTACCAGATTGTGGAGGAGATCAACCGCAGGTTTATCCTTGAGATCGAGAAAAAATACAGCAATGTGCCCGGCGTCAATGTGCATGACAAGATCCGCAAGATGGCCATTATCTATGACGGACAGGTGAAGATGGCTCATCTGGCCATTGTGTCCGGCTACTCGGTGAACGGAGTGGCAAGGCTGCACACGGAGATATTGAAAAACCAGGAATTGAAGGATTTCTATGAGATGTTCCCGGAGCGATTCAATAACAAGACCAACGGCATCACCCAGAGACGCTTTCTGCTGCACGGCAATCCGCTGCTGGCGGACTGGGTTACGGACCACATCGGCAACGAGTGGATCACGGACCTGCCTCAGATCAGCCGGCTGAAAATCTATGCGGACGATGCAAAGGCCCAGCAGGAATTTATGAATATCAAGTATCAGAACAAGGTGCGTCTGGCAAAATATATCCTGGAGCACAACGGCGTGGAAGTGGATCCCCGCTCCATCTTTGACGTGCAGGTGAAGCGTCTGCATGAGTACAAGAGGCAGCTTCTCAACATCCTGCATGTGATGTATCTGTATAACGAGATCAAGGAGCATCCGGACAGGGAGTTCTATCCCAGGACCTTTATCTTCGGCGCCAAGGCGGCGGCGGGCTACCGTAATGCCAAGCTGACCATCAAGCTGATCACCTCCGTGGCGGACGTGATCAACAACGATGCTTCCATCGGCGGCAAGATCAAGGTGGTGTTTATCGAGAACTATAATGTATCCAACGCGGAAATCATTTTTGCCGCCGCGGATGTGTCCGAGCAGATTTCCACGGCCAGCAAGGAGGCTTCCGGCACGGGCAACATGAAATTCATGCTCAACGGCGCCCTGACCCTGGGCACCATGGACGGCGCCAATGTGGAGATCGTGGAGGAGGTAGGGGAGGAGAACGCCTTTATCTTCGGCCTGTCCTCCGATGAAGTAATCAATTACGAGAACCATGGCGGTTACAACCCCATGGAAATCTTCAACAATGACCAGGATATCCGCAAGGTGTTGATGCAGTTGATCAACGGCACATATTCTCATGACACAGAGATGTTCCGTCACCTGTACAATTCCCTGCTGAACACCCAGAGCACCTCCAAGGCGGACACCTACTTTATTCTGAAGGATTTCAAGGCTTATGCGGAAGCCCAGAAAAAAGTGGAAGTGGCCTACAAAGACGAGGCAGGCTGGGCCAGAAGCGCCATCCTGAACGTGGCCTGCTCCGGCAAGTTCACCTCCGACAGGACCATCCAGCAGTATGTGGACGAAATCTGGCATCTGGACAAAATGACAATGGTATAAGGGGGCGGGAACTTTTATGATTAAATTATTTGACGGAGGAGCCTATCTGCTGCGGGGATCCGAGATCATTCCGGACGGCAGCGAGGCCCTGGCTGCCATCAAGGCCGGTACCGGCAGGGAGGTCACCAAGGAGGAGGCCGCTCAAAACACCATTGCCTGCGGTATTTTGCAGAGCCACAATACCTCGGGCAGCAGGGAAAAGCTGAAAATCCGATTTGATAAGCTGACCAGCCATGACATCACTTTCGTGGGGATCATCCAGACCGCCAGGGCGTCGGGACTGACTAAATTTCCCATGCCCTATGTCCTGACCAACTGTCACAATTCCCTGTGCGCAGTGGGCGGCACCATCAACGAAGACGATCACATGTTTGGCCTTTCCTGTGCAAAAAAATATGGCGGCATCTATGTACCTCCCCATCAGGCGGTAATCCATCAGTTTGCCAGGGAGATGCTGGCCTGCGGCGGCGGCATGATTCTGGGTTCGGATTCCCACACCCGCTACGGCGCGCTGGGAACCATGGCCGTGGGTGAGGGCGGCCCCGAACTGGTAAAACAGCTTTTAAACCAGACCTATGACATCAATATGCCCGGCGTGGTGGGCGTGTATCTGACCGGGGAACCGGTCCGGGGCGTAGGCCCCCAGGATGTGGCGCTGGCCATTATCGGGGCCGTGTTTGCCAACGGATATGTGAAAAATAAGGTGATGGAGTTTGTGGGTCCCGGCGTGGCCTCCCTGAGTGCGGATTTCCGTATCGGCGTGGATGTGATGACCACCGAGACCACCTGCCTGTCCTCTATCTGGCAGACGGACGGCCAGATCAGGGAATTCTACCAGATTCACGGCAGGGAAGAGGACTATGTGGAACTGACACCGGGGGAAGTGGCTTACTATGACGGCATGATCACCGTGGATTTGTCCAAGGTGCGTCCCATGATCGCCATGCCCTTCCATCCCAGCAACACCTATACCATCGAGGAACTCAACGCCAACCTGGCGGATATTCTGGAGGAGACGGAAAAGCGTGCCAAGGTGAGCCTGGGCGGGGCGGTGGAATTCCATCTGAAGGACAAGATCAAGGACGGCAAATTCCTGGTGGACCAGGGCATTATCGCAGGCTGTGCGGGCGGCGGTTTTGAGAATATCTGTGCCGCGGCGGACATTCTGAAGGGAAAGTACATCGGCAGCGACGGCTTTACCCTGAGCGTATATCCGGCCTCCATGCCCGTATATATGGAACTGATTAAAAACGGCTGCGCCGCCGCTATTCTGGAGACCGGCGCGGTGATGAAGACCGCTTTCTGCGGCCCTTGTTTCGGTGCGGGGGATACTCCTGCCAACAATGCTTTCAGTATCCGCCATTCCACCCGGAACTTCCCCAACAGGGAAGGCTCCAAACTGCAGAACGGCCAGATTTCCTCTGTGGCTCTGATGGATGCCCGTTCCATTGCGGCTACTGCCGCCAATCAGGGGGTACTGACTCCCGCCACGGAGTTTGACGGTACAATCGGCAAATACAAATATCATTTTGACAGCAATATCTACGCCAACAGGGTGTTTGATTCCCATGGCGCGGCAGACCCGGAGGCGGAGATCGTGCTGGGGCCCAATATCAAGGATTGGCCGGAGATGGGGGCGCTGCCAGAGAATATGGTGCTGCGGGTGGTCAGCGAGATTCATGACCCCGTGACCACCACGGACGAGTTGATTCCTTCCGGAGAGACATCCAGCTACCGCTCCAATCCCCTGGGACTGGCGGAATTCACCCTGTCCCGTAAGGACCCCGCCTATGTGGACCGGGCCAAGGACATCCAGAAGGCGGAGAAGGCCCGTATGGCGGGAGAACATCCCTGCCAGGCGCACCCGGACGTGAAGCCTGTCATGGGGGCGGTGAAGCAGCAATTCCCGGAAGTAAATCACACCAATACCGGCTTTGGCTCCACCATTTTCGCGGTTAAGCCCGGCGACGGTTCTGCCAGAGAGCAGGCCGCAAGCTGCCAGAAGGTGCTGGGGGGCTGGGCCAACATCGCCCATGAGTATGCCACCAAGCGTTACCGTTCCAACCTGATCAACTGGGGGATGCTGCCGTTCCTGATCCCGGAGGGGGAACTTCCCTTCCGCAATCTGGACTATCTGTTTATCCCCGGGATTCGGGCCGCCGTGGAGAACGGCACGGAGAAAATCAGGGCGTATGTGGTGAGGCCCCAGAACCAACAGTCTGAAGGACAGCAGTTCCAGGAACCGCAGTTCCAGGAACTGCAGGCATTTACTCTGGGACTGGGCGAGTTGACCGATGAGGAGCGCCAGATCATCCTGAAAGGCTGCCTGATTAATTATAACCGCGTGTGATATGACAATCTCCCGGCCAGACCAAAGTCAGGGCCGGGAGGGAATAGGGATAAAGAGAGGAAGATATGGAACAACCGAAAGCAATCAACAACCCAATGCTGGTGGGAGCCATGGAGTTGTTAAAAGCGGACAATTCCACCAAGCACCGTGACTTTTTTCTGCAGGAACTGCTGAAGGCACATTTCCTTACCCCTGCCACCGTGACGCCGAAGCCGGAAAGAGACGCGGACGGCGTGGTGCGGATGCAGCCGGACAGCCAGGTGCAGGTCCCCATGCTCAGTTCCCGGGAGGGCATACGGTATTTTATGGCCTTTACGGATATACAGGAATTAAAGAAATGGGTGAAAAGCCTGGAGGAGGGCCAGCAGTTGTTCGTATTTGGATTCCAGGACTTTGCGGGCATGGTAAGAAGGACGGATAGCCAGTGCGATGGTTTTGCCATTAATCCGGGTGGGGCGAACATCCGGGTCACCCGCAATATGATCGAGACGATCCAGGAAGCCCTGGCCGGCGGAAAGCCGCCGCAGGGATGATGAATTGTACAGGGGGCAGCTATGAGATATGTGGTAATGTTGACCGGAAACAACAGGATGGCGATCAATGACTTTTTTACCTATATGGATATGAGCCTTGAGTGCATTAATACCTCCAGCCGGTATGAAGATATTATTAACCATCTGAAATATATTACTCCCGATGTGTTCGTATACTGCCTGTATGGGGAGTCGCCGGACGATATCAAGCGCTTCGCCAATGTGGAACACAAATTCACGGAACAGGATATCCCCATCGTCATTGTTGGGAATCGGGATGAATGCGAGCAGTTTTCCAAAATCGCGCCTTCCATAGAGGTAACTGTTTTCCAGCGGCCCATTTCCGCGCAGAAGCTGGAACACCAGATTGTGGAAATGTTGGAGAAAAGGAGAGCAAGGCAGAAGTCTGCTCTGCAAGAGGATAGCGGTGACGAGGAGGATATACAGCCTGTCAATGCCGCCGGGGCGACGGGGGATCAAGAAGCCTCTTCCTCACAGCCGGCCTCCGGCCCGGCCCGGAAGCATATCCTCATCGTGGACGATGACAGCAGTGTTCTGAAACTGCTCAAAACCTATCTGGGGGAGCGCTATGATGTGGCCACTGCAATCAATGGCAAAGTGGCAATGAAATTTCTGGAGAGTAAAAGGACGGATCTGGTACTGCTGGACTATGAAATGCCCGGAGAGAATGGGGCGACTGTTCTGAGCCAGATACGTGATAACCCCAGGACACAGAATCTCCCTGTGATCTTTTTAACCGGCGTCACGGTGCGTGCCAAGATTCAGGAGGTGCTGGCACTGAAAATACAGGGATACCTCCTGAAGCCCATCGACATGGAGAAAGTGGCCTCCACCATCAAGGGCGTCCTGGGCTGAAAGAGAAGCGGGGATTAAGGAGGATGTAATGGACACAGCCAAAGCGGCAGGGGAGATGGAGAATCTGCTCCTGACGGACCTGATTGACATAGAGACGCTGCGCCGGATACAGGATTCCTTTTCCGATGTGGCAGGGGTCGCCTCTCTGATTACGGACAGAGAGGGGGCTGCCATCACCGAAGGGGCCCGTTTCACGGAATTCTGTGCCCGATATGTGCAGGCCTCGGAGAAGGGGAAGAAACGGTGCGAACAGTGTTACCGCATTGGTGCGGAGGCTGCTCAGGAGGGGGCTCCCTTTGCCTATCACTGCCATGGGGGGCTGGCTAATTTTGCTGTGCCTATTGTAGTTTCCGGCCATAAAATGGGGTGCTTTATCTGCGGCCAGATGCTGACGGAGGCTCCGGACGAAGAGATAATCCGTAAGCTGGCACAGGATATTGGCGTGGATTCCCGGAAACTGACAGAAGCAGTCCGCAAAGTGGATATTGTCAGGGAGGAGGATATAAAAAGTAAGATCAACGCCCTGTCCAATATTGCGAATATCGTTTCCGGTATCGCCTTTAATAAGCACCAGTTAAATGTAAAGAACCAGGAACTGCTTAAATCCTCCAATATGAAATCGGATTTCCTGGCAAATATGAGCCATGAGATACGTACGCCCATGAATGCGATTATCGGTATGGCGGAAATGGCACTGCGGGAGGATCTCCCTACTCTGGCGAGGGATTATGTGGGCCAGATCAAGGCTTCGGGCCAGACACTATTGACAATCATCAATGACATTCTGGATTTTTCCAAGATAGAATCCGGCATGATGGCCATCAATAAGACGGAATATGAGCCCATGTCCGTAGTCAATGATGTGGCAAACATTATCATGACGCGGATCGGCAGCAAGGAACTGGAACTGACGGTGGATGTGGACCCGAACATTCCCAGTAAGCTGCGGGGCGACAATATCCGCATCAAACAGGTCATCATCAATCTGGCGAACAATGCCGTCAAGTTTACAAAGATGGGGAATGTGCATCTGCAGATAGGCTATCGGCCCAAAGGGGCGGGTCAGCTGGACCTCCTCGTTGCGGTATCCGATACCGGAAGCGGCATCAGGGAGTGTGACAGAGACAAACTCTTCAAGTCCTTCCAGCAGCTGGACAGCAAGCGCAATCGGAACATCGAGGGAAGCGGTCTGGGACTGGCGATCTGTAAACAGTTGGTTTCTCTCATGCATGGCGAGATCCGGGTGGAAAGTGAGTACGGCCAGGGAAGCACTTTCTCCTTTGTCATTCCCCAGGATATTATAAGTCCTGTTCCCTGTGTCAGGCCGGTCAAGGAAACAATGCAGGCACTGGGACTTTTGGCCGGTGATTATGCCGCAAAGCAGATAGAGACGGATATGCAGAGGCTGGGAGTAAATTACCAGGGGCTTGCCTCCGATAGGGATCTGGCCAGGATGGACCCACAGAAGATACAGCAAATACAGTATCTGTTCGTGGAACATTCTCTTATGTCCGATGCGGTTCAGACATTTTTGAAATCCTACCCGGATATCACCGGCGTGGTGCTGGCGGATTACCGCGAGGTGCGTCCTTACGCTCTGGGGAATGTCTGCATCATCAAAAAGCCCCTGTATGTCCTGGGGCTTGCGGGTATCCTCCACGGAGAAAAGACGGAAACGGGTTACAATCGGTTTGATGCGGAGGATTTCTATTTTGTAGCTCCGGATGCCGAAATATTGGTGGTGGACGACAATGCCATCAACCTGACAGTGGCAAGAGGGCTTTTGAGTCCGCTGGAAATGAAGATTGATACGGCTCATAGCGGCGGGGAGGCGGTATTTAAGGCCACCAACAAAAAGTATGATCTGGTCTTTATGGACCACATGATGCCCGGGATGGACGGCCTGGAGGCCACGCAGATCATTCGGCAAACCCTGGGAGAAAACGGGCAGATTCCCATCCTTGCCCTGACGGCCAATGCCGTTGAGGGCACTCGGGAGATGTTTATCAATGGGGGAATGAATGATCTGGTGACTAAGCCCATTGAACTGAAGGATATCGTTTCAAAACTCCGCAAATGGCTGCCTTCAGATAAAATCCGCAAAAAGCGGAGCGCATCCAGGGACAGGGAGACATGGAAAAACAAGCCGGGAGAGATGTCGGCCCAGGCGACGGATATTTCCATCAACGGCCTGGATGTGCAGAAGGCAGTGGGATTTTTGGGCAGTGAAGACTTGTTCTGGGCTGTGCTTAAAGAGTACTACCGTGTCATGGACAAAAAACAGGCTCTGATTCGGAAATATGAGCAGGAAGAACGTTGGCGGGAATACACCATTGAAGTCCATTCCCTGAAAAGCGCCTCCCGCCAGATTGGCGCTTTTGAACTTGCGGAGACGGCGGAGCAGATGGAGGCCGCCGGAAATGCCCGAAACGGAGAATTGATCCACAAGGTCACACCGGGGATGCTGGCGGAGTACAGCTTTTATAAAGAGATTTTAGCCCCCTATTTCACCGGGCAGGAAAAGGCGAAGAGTGAGAAGCAGGCCTATGGCGGGCAGCTGAATCTTCTGTTTGCCAAGATGCGGGACGCTTTGGAAAATCTGGATATGGACGTCATGGAGGATGTGGTAAAGGATATGGACCAATACTCTTACGGAGACGTCCAGGATGAACTTTTTGAACAACTGAAAACCGCCGTGGACGATATGGACACGGAGAGATGTGAGGAGATTCTGAACACATGGGAAGCAGGCCTGTAGGGCATTGCTTCCCTTTTGTTTTATTGAACACTGTTTTCCGTATAATTTGTTTTCGTCAGGGTAAGAATATCCATTGAGTAAGCAAGGCAATTCTCAATATGAAAATAAAGGGTAGAAGAGTCCGCGTCAGCGGACGGGAGGTGTTCATGAGACAAAACAACAGGAAACAAAATATCAAAAAAGAGAGGATCATTATGATCGCGTCATCGGCTTTCGTGATGGCGGCGCTGACCATGACGGGAGTGTATATGAAGGAGAACAGCGCCCAGAACCAGGACGATGGCTACAGCATTGACTTCACCGGAATAGAGAGTCAGGCCGAGGATGGCATCCAGGAGGCAGGGGATGCGCAGAAGCCCCATAATGCCGTGACCTATCCCCAGGGAGACGATGCGATGCAGGAGATTCCGGAGGATGATCTGGACTATCTGCCCATGGAAGAAGCCGGTTCCTCGCTGATCCAGATTCCCGGCCTCACCGACGGCGTCCGCTCGGAGGCAGATGTGGCCAGTGATGAGCAGCTTGCCATGTTGGAGGAGCAGAAAGCCACAGAAAAGCAGCCGGAAGAGAAGGATGACAAACCCCAGGATAGCGGCTCCGCTGCCACGGAGCCGATTCGGGAGCAGACTCCCCCGGCAGTGGAACAGCCCGTTTTGGAGCAGATTGCTCCAGAGCAGCCTGCTTTGGAACAGCCGGTGTTAGAGCAGTCTGTTTTGGCGGAGGAACAGCCTGTATGGGATGCCCAGGATGTGAGGACATTGGCGTTTTCTTCTGATCAGGGCCTGGTGCGTCCCGTGTCGGGAGATATCCTGATTCCCTACAGCATGGATCGCACTGTGTATTTTACCACATTGGATCAATATAAATACAATCCTGCCACCGTGTACCGGGTGGAAGAAGGAACCCAGGTAATGGCCTGCGCCGAAGGCCGGGTAGCTTCCGTATTCAGAAATGAGGAAATCGGACAGGCAGTGACTCTGGACCTGGGCAATGGATACCAGGTGGTCTACGGACAGCTGCAGGCTCTGAATGTGGCGGAAGGGGATTATGTGAATCCCGGGCAGATTATCGGGTCCGTGGCGGCACCCACCATCTACTACAGCCTGGAGGGAAGCAATCTGTATTTCCTGCTGGAGCAGGACGGCGCAGCCCTGGATCCCCAGAATCTGTATTTCTAGAAATTTGTCCGGGAATATGCGGAACTCAAAAGCCAAAAAACAGCATATTCCCGGACAGAGCACTGAGCGAGATACGGACGCGGGAGCGGCCTTATCTTGCTCACAGGCTGGTGCGCTGGTAGGGAATATGCGGAACTCAAAAGCCAAAAATAGCATATTCCCGGACAGAGCACTGAGCAAGAAACGGACGCGGGAGCGTTCGAATCTTGCTCACAGGCTGGTGCACTGGTAGGGAATATGCGGAACTCAAAAGCCAAAAACAGCATATTCCCGGACAGAGCACTGAGCGAGATACGGACGCGGGAGCGGCCGGATCTTGCTCACAGGCTGGTGCGCTGGTAGGGAATATGCGGAACTCTATATAAGAAGGGACATGTGCGGGATATGGAGATCATTAACGGCCAAATTCATACCATGGGGGCGCAGGGCGTCATAAAACACGGCGCGGTCCGGGTGGAAAATGGCAAAATAGCCTGGGTGGGAACCATGAAACAATGGCAGGAAATGCGCCATGCGGATTCGGCGGGCAGTGAACTGGATGGCTCGGACCAGGTACTGGACGCAGGCGGCGGCTGGGTGATGCCTGGCATTATCGAGGCGCACTGCCATATGGGAATCACCGAGGAAAAAAAGGGCATGGAGGGAGACGACTGCAATGAGACAGTGGATCCCGTTACGCCCTGGCTGCGGGCTATAGACGCCATCAACAGCATGGATGCTGCCTTCGATGATGCGGTGCGGGCAGGCATCACGGCGGCTATGGTGGGCCCCGGCAGTTCCAATGTGGTGGGAGGGCAGTTCGCCCTGATCAAAACCCATGGCAGAAGGATTGACGATATCCTTGTGAAGGCTCCTGCGGCCATGAAAGTGGCTTTCGGAGAGAATCCCAAGGTCAATTATTCCGGACAGGGTAAGAGCCCTTCCACCCGCATGGCCATAGCCGGGATGCTGCGACGGGAATTGTTCGAAGCCCGGGATTACTGGCAGCGGAAAAGCAGGGCTGTGGAGCAGGGGGAAGACTTTCAGGAAGATTTTACAAAGGAATGCTGGATTCCGGTGCTGCGCCGGGAGATTCCCCTGAAAGCCCATGTACACAGGGTGGACGATATTTTTACAGCCATTCGGATCGCCAGGGAGTTTGGCCTGGATATGACCCTGGACCATTGCAGTGAAGGCCATCTGATCGCGCAGGAGCTGGCCAAGGAGGGCTTTCCCGCCATCGTGGGGCCGGACCTGACCAGCCGCAACAAAATTGAGGTGCAGAACGTGGCGTTCAAGACCGCCGGAGTACTGGCCCGGGCCGGGGTGCGGCTGGCCATCACCACGGACCATCCGGTGTCCCAGATCCAGTCCCTGCCTCTCTGCGCCGGGCTGGCCGTGAAAGCGGGACTTCCTCTGGAAGAGGGGCTAAAGGCCATTACCGTGAATGCGGCTTCCATCTGCGGTGTGGCAGACAGAATGGGGTCGCTGGAACCGGGAAAGGATGCGGATATCGCCATCTTTACCGGGAACCCAATGGAAGTTTTCACCCAGACCCTGTACACCCTGATTGACGGAAGGCTGGTATATGAGAAGGACGGCAGAGACTGAAATGTTTTCCACACAATCCCCGGAAAGACTTTACCGCGGGACTTAATTTTGCTATACTAGGGAAAGAAATTGGGTATTGAGCAAAATACGGACATATATGTGGCCGGATGTTGCTCACAGGAAGCTGCGTTGGAAGGGAACTTGCGGAACTAAAACAGCATGTTCCCGAACAACGCATTGAGCAAAATACGGACACGTATGTGGCCGGATGTTGCTCACAGGAAGCTGCGTTGGAAGGGAACTTGCGGAACTTTAATAGGAGGCAGATGGTGGGACTGAACAGGGGAATTAAAAGGATCGTTTCATATCTGCTTTGCCTCTGTCTGGCGGCGGGCTTTTGGGGCTGCGGCTGGGTGGGAGAGCTGGAGGAAAACAGTTCTTCGGGAGATCTGGGGCAGCTGCAGGCGGGAGGAGACGGAGTCTCAGGGCAGGATATGTTCAAGCTGCTGCCGGAAGCGGAACTGGATTATCAGGTGCCGGAGCAGTATCCCGGAATCTGGGTCAGTCTGGGAGGATATGACAGTAAGGGCAGCAAGGAGGTATATTTTTGCGGGCGCAGTCTGCCGGAGACTTTTCGGATCATGGATACCGCCACAGGGCAATGCGTTTATACGGGACGGCTGGAAGAAGCCAGTTACAATGAAGATACCGGGGAATATAATAGTTATGGGGACTTTTCGGACTTCGTGGATGTGGGTGAGTATTACATAGATTGCGATATCATCGGCAAGTCTTATTCCTTTGCCCTGCAGGAAGGGCGGCTGCAGGAGCAGTTCCGTCAGGCCATGGCCAGGCTTCAGCAGCAGGGGCAGGAGTTGTCCCCGGGGATAGAAGCCGTCCGGGATATGCTGCAGCAGATCATCTGGGTGCTGCTTTCCTATGAACTTTATCCCGATGTGTATGAGGACGGGGACGGCAACCAGATTCCGGATATTCTGGAGTATATGACAGAGGCCGTGCGGGTCATTGTGAGCCGGCAGGAATCTGCGGAGCCGGACGAATTGACCTATGAACTGGCGGCGGCATTGTCAAAATACAGCCATTCCTATCAGAAGTATGACAGCAAATATGCCACGGATATCATTCAGTTGGCGGCAGGATTGTGGCAGCAGGCCGAAAAGATTGGGGCAGGCCGGGACGGGATCACCGGGGAACAGGCCCGGCTGATGGCGGCGGCGGAACTGTATCGGGCCACTGGCCAGCAAAAATACGCGGCAGTGCTGGAGGCGTCCGAAGGAGGCCTTATGCAGAAGGCCCAGGAGGAAGCCTTTGGCCGGTATGACTATCTGGCGGCAGTCACCTATCTCGCCACCAAACAGAGAGTGGACGTGGAATTGTGCAACAGGCTGATCCGGGTGGTGATGAACCGTGCGGAAGAGATCGCAGCGGGAATTCCCAGGCTGGCCTACAGGGAAGTGAATCAGGGAAAAGCCGCCATAGACGATATGATGTGGGATATGGCGCTTCTGTCGGTGGTGGATTATGTAATCACCAATTATGAGTACGGCCATATAATAGAGAGCCAGTATTATTTCTTGTGGGGGCGCAATGCCAAGTCCTACTGTTTCTGGGAACAGGACATCAGCCAAAACCCCGCCTGGACGGCCTGTTATCTGATGATGCTCAGTGAGATGCGGACCCACGAGTAATGCGGAACCTTAATGGTAGAGGAGAACTTTATGGAGATGACATATCGGGGCCTGAAGGTCCAATACATAGAGCAGGGGCAGGGGCCGTTGGTGGTATTGTTCCATGGCTGGGGAGCCAACAAGGAATTGTTTCGGGCCGTCATTGACACTCTGGCTGCGCAGTACCGGGTGGCGGCCCCTGACACCCCGGGTTTCGGCGGCAGCCAGGAGCCGGAAGAACCCTGGAGTCTGGAGGACTACTGCGCTTTTTCCAAGGCGTTCATCGACCATGTGGCGGGACCGGAAGATGGGGAGGTGATCCTGGCGGGGCATTCCCATGGAGGACGCACTCTGATCCGGCTGGTGGGCGGGGGCATGTTGGAGCGGAAAGTCAAAAAGCTGATTCTCATAGACAGCGCGGGGATCGTCCATGAAAAGACGCCGCAGCAGCAGCGCCGAATCAGGCGGTACAAGAGAGGTAAAAAACTGCTGAGCCTGCCGCCGGTAAAAGCACTCTTTCCCCATGCGCTGGAGAAGCTGCAGAGTAAATCCGGCTCAGCGGATTACCGCATGGCTTCTCCTGTCATGAGACAGAGTATGGTGAAAGTGGTTAACCAGGACCTGCAGGAGTATTTGCCCCGGATACAGGCGGAAACCCTGCTGGTATGGGGGGACCAGGATCAGGACACACCGCTCTCGGACGGAGAGTTGATGGAACGGCTGATTCCGGGTTCCGGGCTGGCGGTGCTGGCCGGGGCAGGGCATTTCAGCTTTTTGGACCGACAGTACCAGTTTCTGGCGGTGATGCGGTCTTTTCTGGGAATACAGGGATGAGTGAATCCGATCCTGCGGGGGTGTATATATGATAAACGCGTTTTTTATACTGATATTTGTGACGGCTCTGGCAGCCATTACGCTGGGGGTGCGGTATACGCTGCATATGTTCCAGCAGGGCTCCTACCAGTACCGCTCTTACTGGCGGTATATGAAAACCCATCCGGCCATGACGCTGCTGCCGCTGGCGGGGACAGTCCCTCTATTGGGCTGTCTGATGGAAGGGAAATCCCTGGCGGCTGTCCTTCTGTTCCAGGCGCTGGAATGGTTCTGCCTGCTTCTGCTGGTGTTTCTGTACCGTCCCAGGGCGGCCAAGAAAAAGCTGGTGATCACCGCCCGGGTGAAGCGTCTTATTGCCACCACGGCGCTGCTTTACGGGCTGGCCTGTCTGGCGGTGTGGGCAATGGCAGGCCTCTCCTGGTGGTCCCTGTTTGCCCTGGCCATGCTGGGGGCCATGGCCGGTCCCTATGTGGTGCTGCTGGCCAATCTGGTGAACAGGCCTGTGGAGAAGGGGATTAATCGGTATTATGTGCAGGACGCCCGGCGGATGCTGAAGGCCTGCCCCGACTTGAAGATCATCGGCATCACAGGCAGCTACGGCAAAACCAGCGTAAAATATTATCTCCACACTTTGCTGAGCGCCCGATACGATGTGCTGATGACCCCGGAAAGTTTCAACACTCCCATGGGGGTGGTGAAAACCATTCGGGGGAGCCTGAAAGCCACCCATGAAATTTTTCTGTGTGAAATGGGGGCCAGACATGTGGGGGACATCAAGGAAATCTGTGATATCGTGGACCCTCAGATCGGTGTGATCACCTCCCTGGGTTACCAGCATCTGGAGACCTTTAAATCCCTGGACAACATCGTGGGAACCAAGCGGGAGTTGTTTGACGCCCTGCCGAAGGGAGGGCCCAGATTCGTAAACGGCGACAACGAGTTTGTAAAACAGTATGGTGTGAACCAAAAAGCCGTCACCTACGGCCTGGAGGAGGGCAATGCCTATCGGGCCACCGATCTGGAGTACAACGAAAAGGGGACCCGCTTTACGGTGCAGGCTCCGGACGGCAGCCGGGAGGAATTCACCACCAGGCTGCTGGGCGAACACAATGTGATCAATATCACCGGAGCCATCGCCCTGTCCCATGAACTGGGCATCCCTCTGGAGAAGCTGAAGATTCCGGTGCGCCGTCTGGAAGGGGCTCCTCACCGACTTCAGCCCATCGCCAGAGGCAACACGATTATCATTGACGACGCCTACAATTCCAATCCCAACGGGGCGCACATGGCCTTAAAGACGCTGGGTATGTTTCGGGGCGTGCGGGTGCTGGTGACGCCCGGCATGGTGGAACTGGGAGAGCAGGAAGACCATTACAATTATGAGATGGGCAAAGAGGCCGCCCGGCATTGTGACTATATTGTGCTGGTGGGCCGCAGACAGACGGAGAGCATCGCCAGGGGCGTTACGGACGCGGCGTTTGACAGGGAACATTTCTATGTGGCGGAGAATTTACAGGACGCCATGAATTATGTATATGGCATAGTCACGAACCAAAAGCTGATTGTGCTGCTGGAGAATGATCTGCCGGACAGTTATTTGTAATGAGTTGGGAAAAAGTAAAAGGTCTTGTGATCTTAAGTTGGGAGGAAAGGAATTATGAAAATCAAATTGGCGGTTATTTTCGGCGGAAAGAGCGTGGAACACGAGATTTCGGTGATTTCGGCTCTGCAGGCCTGTGAGTACATTGACAGGGAGAAGTATGATATCATCCCTCTGTATATGACCAAGACAGGGGAATTCTATACAGGAGAGCAGATCGGCAACATCGAACGCTATAAAGACATCCCTCTGCTTCTGAAAGAGAGCACCCGGGTGCTTCTTTTAAATGAGGACGGCAGAGTGAATATGGTCCGCTACCCCATGAAGAAGCTGGGCAACAATGTGATGGGCAGTATTGACGTGGCTTTTCCCATTGTCCATGGCACCAATGTGGAGGACGGCACATTACAGGGATATCTTCAGACACTGGGGCTTCCCTATGTGGGCAGCGATGTGCTGGCCTCTGCCGTAGGCATGAATAAGTATGTGATGAAAACGGTATTCAAGGACAACGGCATCCCGGTGCTGGACTGCAAATGCTATAATCTGGTGGACTTTGAGGACCAGGAGAAGTTGATGGACGGGATTGAAGCCGGATTCTCCTACCCTGTCATTGTCAAGCCCATCAATCTGGGCTCCAGTGTGGGCATCAGCAAGGCAGCCGACAGGGAAGAATTGGAGGAAGCACTGACACTGGCGTTCACATTCGCCCGGAAAGTGCTGGTGGAGCCGGCCATACAGCAGCTTCAGGAGATCAACTGCGCCGTGCTGGGAGACGAATTGGAAGCGGAGGCTTCTGAGTGCGAAGAACCCTTGAACGCCGAGGACATCCTGACATACGAGGACAAATACATCGGCGGGGGCAAGAGCAAAGGAGGCTCCAAGGGCATGGCCAGTCTGAGCCGGGCCATTCCGGCCCATATATCCCCGGAGCGCCGGGAGGAGATTCGGCAGATGGCGGTAAAAGGCTTTCAGTGCCTGGGCTGCAGCGGCGTGGCCCGCATCGACTTCATGATCGACCGGGAGACCGACAGGGTATATCTGAACGAGATCAATACCATCCCCGGCTCTCTGGCTTTTTATCTCTGGGAGCCGTTGGGCCTTAAGTACACACAACTGCTGGAGCGCATGATCCAACTGGCGCTGAAACGTCATCGGGAGAATGAGAAGCTGACTTTCTCTTTTGAGACCAATGTGCTGGCGGGAGTGAAGCTGGGAGGCGGTACAAAAGGGGCCAAAGGCAGCAAGCTGTAATCAGCCTGCTGCCTTTTCCATTTCGTCCAGTTCCCGCAGATTGCGGTGGTAGGCTTCCGCCATGATTTTCTGCACATAGCCGCTCAGATTCTTGCGTGTCTCCCGGTCCAGTTCCTGGATGTGGATGGGTTTGCCGTACTCAATGATAACGGTCTGCTTTTTGATCCTGGGCAGATGGTCCTCGAAGATGGCGTTGGTGCCTGACATGGTGATGGGCACAATGGGGGCACCGGCCTTTTCGGCGATCTTGAAACTGCCCTCGTGGAAGGGCAGGAAGTCCTGGTCGGTGCTGTTGCGGGTCCCTTCCGGGAAAATGCAGATGGAGATGCCGGACTTCACCTTTTCCACGCCCTTCAATATGGTTTTCAGGCCCTTTTTCAGGTCGTTTCTGTCCAGGAACAGGCAGTGCAGAAAATGCATCCACACGTTCAGCAAAGGGTAACGCAGCATTTCCAGCTTGGCCACATAACCGGTGGGACGGGGCACCCGCACATAGGTCAGGATAATGTCATAGTAACTCCGGTGGTTGCCCACATACAGCACGGCGGTGTCCTTGGGCACATTTTCCTCCCCTTTCACAATAACCTTAGTGCCGGACAGGAAGATCACACAGCGAAACGCCCAGTTGACGATGGCCAGGGAACTTCTGTCTCTGAGGGAAGGGCTGCATTTGCCGATGATCCATTCCGCCAGCATAAGGGGCATTGACAGGATCAGAAATAAGAAAACGAACAACAGTACAAATATCAGTCTAATCATAAGTCCTCCTGAGAATCAAAATGGTAAAACATAGCTGTCTCCGCTATGAAATCCGGGTGCATTTCATACAAGTATAGCATATTTTAGGATATGTGTACATAAGCTAAATTAAAACAACCGGGACGAAAATAGGATGGGAAAGAAAATATTGGCATTACTGTTGTGTCTGGGAACGCTGCTGGGTCTGTGCGGCTGCAGCCTGATGAGTACAGAGGAGGTGAAACTCCGGGATCTGGATTTCACGCTGCTGGGAGAGGAACTGGTGCCGGGGGAACTGGCTGCCATGATCGAGGAACGCAAGGCGGAGGCTTTTAAGATGACCTACTCCGACAATCAGAACTTATACATATGCGTGGGCTATGGCCAGCAGGAAACCGGCGGTTACAGCATCACCGTGGATGAACTTTACCTCACGGAAGAGGCCGTTCATGTCCAGACCACACTGCTGGGACCGGATGTGTCGGAAAAGGGAAACAAGACGCCCTCCTACCCCTATATCGTGATCAAGACCGAGTACCTGGATCTGCCGGTGATCTGCAAATAGGGCACCATCAGGCGCCGGGAGAAAAAGCATCCGTTTTTTTTTGGCGGGTGCTTTTTATTTCATAAAGAATAGAATACTTGTATACCATTTACTTATGCTAAAAAAGGAAGTATACTAAAGAAAAGTGCAGGGAGGCGGGACATGCTACTGATAGAGAACGGCTATATGATAGACCCCGGGTCAGGCCGGGAAGGCAATTATGATATCCTGACGGAAGGAGACCGGATCAGAAGGATCGGCAGAGGACTTCGGGGGGAGCTGACGGGGGAAGAAAGGGAAAAGTGCCTTATTCTGGATGCGGAGGGCCTGCTGGTGGCTCCGGGTCTGGTGGACGTGCATGTACATTTTCGGGATCCCGGCTTTACCCACAAAGAGGATATCCTGACCGGGGCGAAGGCTGCCGCCAGAGGCGGCTTTACCACTGTGGTGCTGATGGCCAACACCAAGCCTCCCGTGGACACGGAGGAGACACTGCAGTACGTGCTGGAAAAAGGGAAAACCACAGACATCCATGTGGAGACCTGTGCCAATGTGACCCTGGGAATGCAGGGGCGGGAACTGGTGGACATGGACAGGCTGGCCGCCGCGGGGGCGGTGGGATTTACCGACGACGGAATCCCGCTCCTGGATCCGGCCCTGGTCCGGGCGGCCATGGAGAAGGCGGCCCGGCTTCATATGCCCGTCAGTCTCCACGAGGAAGATCCCTCCCTGATCACGGACAACGGCGTCAACCGGGGCCGGGCCAGCGAATACTTCGGCATCGGAGGCTCTCCCAGGGAGGCGGAGATCACCATGGTGGAGCGGGACCTGGGAATCGCCCTGGAGACGGGCGCCAGTGTCAATATCCAGCATATCAGCACCAAAGAGGCGGTGGAACTGGTGCGTAAGGCCCGGGAAAAGGGGCATAATATCCATGCGGAGGCCACACCCCATCACTTCACCCTGACCCAGGAGGCTGTCATACGGCACGGAACCCTGGCCAAGATGAATCCCCCCCTGCGGGAGGAGGAGGACCGGCAGGCCATCCTCCGGGGACTGGCGGAGGGGGTCATCGACCTGATTGCCACGGACCATGCCCCTCACACGGAGGAGGAGAAGGCCCGGGACATTACCCAGGCTCCCAGCGGCATCATCGGCCTGGAAACGGCGCTGCCGCTGGCAGTCACGGAACTGGTGGAAAAAGGATATCTGACCATGAAGGCCGTACTGGAAAAGATGAGTGCCAATCCGGCGGCTCTGTACCGCCTGGACGCGGGGTATCTGGCGGAGGGAGGCCCGGCGGATATTATTCTGGTGGATACTGCAGCAACCCGGGTTTTTACGGAGTATGCCTCCAAGTCCGGCAACAGCCCCTTCACGGGAAGGGAACTCCGGGGTGTGGTCAGAACCACTGTCTGCGGCGGCCGGATCATATACCGGGATAACATGGAATCGGCGCGGAATTTAGAAGAAGGAGAGAAATCATGAAAGAAAAAAACATGGCGAGGGTGCTCTTTCAACAGGAGATTGCTCCCCGCATCTGCGATTTGTGGCTGGAGACCACAATGGCGGCTCAGGCTCTGCCGGGCCAGTTTATCGGTTTGTATCCGGAGAATGCGGCCACCCTTCTGCCCAGGCCCATCAGCATCTGTGAGGTCAATGCGGAAAAGACGGCTCTGCGCATTGTCTACCGCATCGCGGGCCAGGGCACCGCGGAGTTTTCCGGGCTGAAAAAGGGTGACCCGGTGGATATCCTGGGAGTGTTGGGCAATGGGTTTCCGCTGGAGGCGGGGCGGGGGAAACGCTGTTTTCTCATAGGCGGAGGCATCGGCATCCCTCCCATGCTGCAACTGGCCAAGACCTTGGAGGCGGAGAAGTCCATCGTCCTGGGCTACCGGGACAGCCATCTGTTCCTGTCGGAGGATCTGGCAAAATATGGAAAGGTCTATGCGGCCACCGAGGACGGCAGTCAGGGGACCAGGGGCAATGTGCTGGACGCCATCGGGGAGAATGCCCTGGAGGCGGACCTGATCTATGCCTGCGGCCCCATGCCCATGCTCCGGGCCGTGAAGCGTTATGCGGCGCAGCGGGGAATCAAGGCCTACATCTCTCTGGAAGAACATATGGCCTGCGGCGTGGGGGCATGCCTGGGCTGTGTGGTAAAGACCCGGGACGTGGATCCCCATTCCCATGTACACAATGCCCGGATCTGCACGGACGGACCCGTCTTTGACGCGGAGGAGGTGGACATCTGATGAATACACAGGTCAATATTGCAGGGGTAACTTTGAAAAATCCGGTGATGACCGGCTCCGGCACCTTCGGTTCCGGCATGGAATACAGCGAGTTCGTAGACTTGAGCCGCCTGGGAGCGGTGGTGACCAAGGGGGTGGCCAATGTGCCCTGGCCCGGCAATCCCACCCCCAGGGTAGCGGAAGTCTACGGCGGCATGCTCAATGCCATCGGCCTGCAGAATCCCGGCATAGATGTGTTTCTGGAGAGGGATATTCCGTTCCTGAAGCAGTATGACACCCGGATTATAGTGAATGTCTGCGGGAAAACGGAGGAGGATTATCTGGAAGTGGTGGAAAAACTGGGGGACGAACCCGCCGTGGCGCTGCTGGAGATCAATGTGTCATGCCCCAATGTGAAGGAGGGGGCCATCGCCTTTGGGCAGAAGGCGGACGCCCTGTACCGCATCACGCAGCAGATCAGGAAAAAGGCCAGACAGCCCATCATCATGAAGCTGAGCCCCAATGTGACGGACATCACGGAGATGGCCAGGGCCGCGGAGGCGGCGGGGGCAGACGCCCTGTCCCTGATCAACACTCTGACGGGCATGAAAATAGACATTCATCGCCGCCGCTTCGCCCTGGCCAACAAAACCGGGGGTATGAGCGGTCCGGCTATCAAGCCGGTGGCCGTGCGCATGGTGTATCAGGCATCCCATGCGGTAAAGATTCCCGTGATCGGCATGGGCGGCATCGCCACCGCGGAGGATGCCATCGAGTTCATCCTGGCGGGGGCCACGGCGGTCAGCATAGGCGCCATGAATTTTGTGGATCCCTACACCACGGTAAAGGTGATCCAGGGAATTGAGGACTATATGAGTCTCTATCATGTGGAGAATATCGCGGACCTGATCGGGGCCGTGGAGTGAGAAAAGCAGGAATAAAACCGAACCTGCCTTCATAAATATACTAATAAGTATAGGCGCCCGCAGGCCCCCGGAGGGAACCTGCGGGGCGGTAAACAGGAGGTAGGTTTTTTGTGGAACTGATTAAGAAAAATATACATATGGACCGCATCAGGACCCAGGCAGTATCCCAGGTCACGCTGGAGGAGGATATGAATATCCCGGATCAGAAGCCGGACGTGAGCAGCCTGTGTTTTGACAGGGCTTCGGTGATGATCGACGAGGTTAAGCCCTATACGGACTATGTACAGGTCCGGGGAGGGCTGTGCTTCGCCGTGCTGTACCATACCCAGGAAGAAGGCTGCGGCCTGGTGACATTGGAGGGCAAGATCCCCTTTGAAGAAAAGATCAATATGCAGGGAGTCCAGGGGAGCGATCTGGTGCATGTGCAGAACACGCTGGAAGATCTGAGGGTGGGCATTATCAATTCACGCAAACTCAGCATCCAGGCCGTGGCCACGCTGACGGCCCTGGTACAGGAACTCTACGATGAGGAAGCACCCATCGGCCTCTATGGAGAGGACAGTGCGGAATACCGCCGCACCCCGGTGGAGGTGGCCCAGATCGCCATCTGCAAGAATGATATTTTCCGGGTAAAAGAGGAGATTGCCCTGCCTGCAAGCTACCCCAATATGTTCCAGATCCTGTGGAGCAGCCTGACGCTGGATGATGTGGAGTGCAAGCCTCTGGAAGGAAAACTCTCGCTGCAGGGGGATCTGCACCTGTTTCTGCTGTACGAGGGAGAGGGGGAGGAACATCCCGTGCGTTCCTTTGAGACCACACTGCCCTTCAGCGGCGCCATGGAATGCCATGGCAGCAGGGACGGCATGATCCCGGACATACACTTTATGATGGGCCAGCAGGAATTGGATATCCGTCCGGATCTGGACGGGGAGGAGAGAATCATCGGCCTGGAGACAGTGCTGGAGATTGACATACGGATCTACGAGGAAGAGCAGACGGAGATACTTACGGATATATACGGTGTCACCCGGGAACTGACCACCATCAGCAGATCTGCTTCCCTTCGGCGGCTTCTGTCCAGGGTAAACGGTAAAATGAAAGTGAACGACCATGTCCGCATCCAGAACAAGGACGCCGGTATTCTCCAGCTGCTGCACAGCCAGGGGACGGTGCAGCCGGACCGGCAGGAGGTGACGGAGGAAGGGCTGGAACTGTGGGGAAGCCTGCAGGTGAAAGTGCTGTATATCACCGGGGCGGACGATATGCCCTATGCCAGCGCCGCGGCCCAGATCCCCTATCATTACACGCTGGAGATCCCGGGCCTTGAGAAAGAAGATATCTGTGATGTGAAGTGCAGTGTGGAACAACTGCAGGTAACCATGCTGGACGGAGAGGAGATGGACGTCAAGGCCGTGCTGGTATTCGGCACCATCGCTTTTAGGAATATTCCGCTGGAACTCATCGGCGATGTGATAGCGGCTCCTCTGGACACCCACAAGCTGGGGACCCTGCCCGGCATGACCGTCTATATCGTCAAGCCCGGGGATAATCTGTGGAACATCGGCAAGCGCTATTATCTGCCGGTGGAGCGGCTGCGGGAACTCAACGAACTTACCAGTGACGAATTGACGCCGGGCCAGAAACTGCTGGTGGTGAAGGGCGGCATGGTATGATCGTTCGATAGGCTGCATGATTGTAAGCCCAACTGCGGATACACAGCATTGAGAAAGCGCAGATGGAAACGGAATACAACACAGACGCGGCGTTTCTCTATCCCATGACAGGGAATAGGAACGCCGCTTTTTATGTCCTTATGTTATCAGTCTTTAATTCGCCAGTACTCCATACCATTTCTACCTAAAAGTTGTTCCCCCACCATGTCACGACGGATGGTACAGAAATCATCATGGAAATCAGCAATAATAAGATTTACCTCGCGCTCGGAATATATTCGGTCAAAGTCAAATGCTTCGGCAATGACTTCTAAGATAATGCGTTCCTTTTTGCGTTGGGTGGGAATGGATTTTAATTTTCCATATTCAAAAAAGGCATCTATTACCCTCTGCCGATAATCTGCATCCCGCTTTGCCTGTTTTTGGGCCTCATCAGATTCCTGCTGCAGTATTTCCAATATGCTTGTCTGGAATATCTCTTTGTTTAAGGAATACATCATATAATACTGATTTTTATAGGCGGTTACGGCGCCGGCGTCTGACAGCTTTTTAAGATGGAAGGAAATAGTAGATGGGGTAAGGCCCAATCGCTCTGCCAATCTCTCAACATACATATCCTCAACTGCAAGGGATTTTAATATTTGCAGCCGTGACTTATCCGCCAAACCCTTAAAGAGGTTGATTGCATCTGTTTCCGTCATGTAGTTTCCTCCCAAATTCGCATAAACATATCCTTAATTTCCCGGATGGTGTCGAGTTTAATGCTTTCAATATGCATTTTTGCAGTATCCCCATGCTGTTTGGCCTTTTCATAGGAAGTGGTCCAACTCAGGGGGATTTGCTCCGCTTTTTGTAAGAAAAATTGCTTTCTGGCTAAATCGTCCTTTCCACAGACCTTTTCTGAAACGGAGAGAATGGTCTTGAAAATCTCATAGACATTTGCCCGGATTTTTTCAAAATTTCCTTCGTCCACGCGGTCATCCGTAGTAAGCAGTTCACTGCGCTGTTTACAGGCTAATATCTGTTTATCAAGATATGACTCAAATTTTTGATGTTGCTCATTCATATTGTTGTCCTCCACTTATAAGACTATCGTACCATGGTCTACAAAGCCAATGTGATCCGAAGCTGCACCATGAAGCTGTTTGCAATATCCTTGTCAACATCCTCTCCCCAGAAATGAACAAGGACCATTTGGCCGGGAGATATGCCGCTGGCTCTAACAATTTTAGATATAGTTTTTTATTCATATAGTTTCAAACCTCCTGTTTGAATTTGATTATAGCACAGCTGTAATAAAAAAGCAAATATAATTTGATAAATATAAAAACAAATATATAAAATTGATTTGATAGATATTTTAACGGCAGCAAAAAAGACGGGAACCCGTGAAGGGCTTCCGTCTTTTCAGCTGTGTTATTTGCCTGCGTCCTCGGCCATCTTGTCAAAGCCTGACAGAACGGCGTCATAGGTCTGCTTGCAGATATCGGGAAGTTTGCCTCCCCAGGTTTCTTCCGCTTTCTTGTAGCCTTTCTCGAAAGCGGCCCGCATTTCCTCGATCTTGTCGGGATTGCCGCCGGTCAGAGCAGTGGCGAAGCTGAGGATCCGCTCGGAGGTCTGCTTCACGCCCCAGTAGCCGTCCTCGGCAATGTCCTTCTGGGCCTGCAGCCTGGTGGCGGGATCAACCTTGTAGTTGCCGCTGCGCAGGAACTGCCAGATATCATTGGCCTGGCCGTATGCGGTGGACTGCTGAGTCATCATCTTCTCCACCAGGCTCTTGAGCTGGGAGGTGCGCGCCTCGGCATCCGCCTTCAGCTTGTTCACCAGATTGGTGTCGGGAGTGTAGGTTTTCTTGGTGGAAGCAGTGTTTCCCGTAGAGTGCTCATATACCACGCCGGTGTCTTTGGCGGTATTGGTACTCTGTGTGGTCTCAGCGGCCGCGGACTCCCTGGCAGCAGGAGTGTAGCTGCTGTAGGCGGCCTGTGTTGATGTAACTCCGTTTACATTCATATTGACCTTCTTTCCGACGCAAATGCGCCTGTTTTGTTCGCATCATCCGTGATGCGGTATCGATACAGATACTTGTATGGTATATTTCGGCAAAAAACATAAAATATTTATAGACGTAAATTATCTTTTTGAAAAATTTCCTTATTTCGGATGCGGGGAGTTTTCTGTTTCCGAATTGGGAGGGATCATCAGCTCTTCTATTTCATCATACCAAAAAAGCAATCCCGGAAATCTTGTAACGGTTACCTGAACAAATTACAATATAAAAATATAAATATAAGAGACGCTGCATGGATGCATCGTGCGGGATTGAACAGAGGGTGTCGGCGAAAACACAATCTGTTTTTTTTTACCATTGTCACAACACCGTTTTTCATACCGCAGTCTGTGCTGTTTGTCCCGGATCGTGGACGGCGGCAGGGCTGCAGGCTATGTTTGGGTGGAATACACAGAGGATACGGAGAGAAAGCGAGATGGATGAAAAGAATGAACTTGTGAGGAGGACCATGCGGATCATAAAAGGGATTTTTCAAAAAGGTATGGGTGCGGTTCCTTACTGCAAGGGCAATATGGAATGGCGGTTTAATCATATGTCCGGCTATGGCCTGTACTGTTCCACGGTAAGGAAAGCCCTGCAGGGATGCGCGTCCGGGGGAGGACAGATCAGGCATCATGAGTATCATGTGCAGACTGTGGGGGACCAGGTATATCTGGTCAGCGGCCTTTTCTGCATCGTTTTCGGACAGGGGGAGGAAAACTCTCCGGGAGTTCCCTATGAGATACTGGTCTGCATGGTAGAAGGCCAGGCGCAGTGCGTTCATGTCCACGGCGGGAGAAGGGCCAGGCTTCTGTGCAGAGTGCGGGGGCTTTGCCAAGAGGATTACTTTTTTGAAGAGGGGGAGGTCCTCTATATCGAATCCGCCCACAATAATGTGATCTGGCACTGCAGAGGATACCGGGTGGAGGGAAGAGATTCTCTTAAACGCCTGGAGCAGTGTCTGCCGGGGGATTTCCTGCGGATTCACAGGGGCTATATTGTGAACTTGGGGCAGATCCGCAGGATTCGGGGCAGCGATATCTATATGTCCAATGGCGACATCCTGTCCCTTCCCCTGCGAAACTGCGCCAAAATGCGGAAAACCCTGCTGGCCCGGATAGAAAAAGGTTTTTTGTCCCGGCAGGAAGCCCATTCCTCTCAAACGCTGGAGGGGATAGACATAGATGAAGTATGCTTCACCTGTAACGGCCGGTTACAAAAATAACAGAAAGAATGGAGGAAATGTTATGGCAATGGAGTATGAAGTAAATGAGGAGAAGCAGCTGGTGGTGAAGGCAGGCGTCAGAAGCGAATGCTATGACTTGACCAAACCCATGAGTGAGAGCGCGCTCATGGTCAAGACGGAGAAGCAGGATATTCTGCATCAGATGGATTTGCCCACGGTGATATCCAATCTGAACAATACGGTGGATCTGCTGAATATTTCTTACCATGCGGTGTATGGCTTCCCGGAGCAGTCCCAGGTGTTCGGTTTGCAGAAGGGCGTTATGGACCTGAATGATAAGGGTATTGTGGTGGTGACGGATTTCAAGGATCAGGCATCCGGGGTAGTGGCGGAGCTGGTGGGGGTTTATCGGTGGCTGATCAAAGGCATGGAGAGTGTGGCCATCAGTAAACTGGAGCAGTTTGCCAACCGGGCGGCAGGGATGAGCGAACAGGCTATGGAAATGGCTGAGGGATACCAGAGTGCAGCGGACCGGACCGCATCGGTGCTGCAGAAGGTGATGGACCAGAATGCTTCCCAGATAGAAAAGAATGCCGATCTCCAGAAGATGATGAAGGAGTTGGAAGCGTCTCAGAACAGTGTGGAGGCCATTCAACAATCTCTGGAGAGCAGGCTCAGCGGATTGCAGCAGGAGTATCAGCGTTTGGTTAAGCAGGACGAGGAGGAGAGGGATCACAAGAGGACCATGGACATCATAGGCGCGGTCTTTGGTCTTCTGGGGGCTGCGGCCTCGGTGGCTTCCACGGCGATCAGCACTGCGTCGTCCGATCTCCCGGCGGCTGGCGGCAGAAACAATCAGGACTATGACGATGCGGAGAGGGAGAAAAGAGAACTGGAGGAGAAACTGGAGGATAAGAAAGACCAGGTTGCGGCCCTGGAGGAGAAGCTGAAGGAGCAGACTGCCCGGAAAGATCAGGCGGAAGGCGAGGAGAAAGAGAGACTGGAAAAAGAAATATCCAGGATCAGGGCGGATATAACCGACGCCCGGAATGAGCGGAACGACCTGGAGATCAAGAGAAAGGCGGCGGGAGAAAAACTGGATAAGCTGGGGGAACTACTGCGTTCACAGGGCACAAAAATACAGAAGGACGCTGCGGCTGGCACGGATGCCAGCCAGATCCGGGCAGAGCAGATGAGCGCCATCTATACGGAGATCATGAATCTGGAAAAGCAAAAGACGGAGCAGGTGGGCCTGCTGGCAAAGTATGCCAAACAGATGGAGGCCACGGTCATTGACCAGCATTCCACTGAGGCCGCCATTCAATCCCTGATCCTGGCTGTCTCCTGCCTGAAAAAGTCGGTGGTGGCCATGAAGGATATTGCCCTGTTCTGGTCCTCTCTGGAAAGAAGCTGCAGCGCTTTGGCGGACAATACCCTGAAGGAGGACATCAAGGCCCTGCAGGCGGCGGACAAAGCGGACCGTATTGAGGCTTACCAGAGTCCGGAGATCATGTATCCCATTGCTTCTTACATGGCTAAATGGGTGGCTATTTTGTCCGTGAGCCGGGATTATCTCACAGCGGCGGAAAAGACCCGTGCGCATTTAAATGATACGGTGGGCAATTCCGATCCCGTAACCATGTCCCGGGAGGATCATTGGGAACTGGCCTCCCGGCTGGCAGGCGAAGTGGCTGACAGTCTCACACAGCAGGTGGCAGGAAATAAATCTTAAAAGGGGGATTATTATGGATAAAACAGATTTTTTAAAATGTCTCAGCACCATGCGGACCATCTTTGAGGTTGTCTCAACTGCAGCATCCTCCCTGATGGAAATGAACGCAATGAATGTCTCGCCCACCCAGGAGGAGAGCGCACAGCTTCAGGAGGCGTTCGGTGATATCCGGGACCAGCTTTATCAGCTAAAGGCGGAATCCCAGGAGAAAATACAGGAGTATAATGCCAGAAAGGAAGAAACTGCCATTGCCGCGGAAGGGGCCATAGGGGAGTATACCCGGATGCAGCAGAATCTGATCCAACTGGAGAAGGCCAATGGAGAAGCCAAAGTCGCGCTGGCCCAGAAGAACGCTGAAAAAGATGAGATTCAGAGAGCCTGCCGGAAATCGGAAGCGGATCTGGAGGACATCCGGCAGCGCAGGGATGAAGAAGTGAGGAAGTCCAAGAAGAAGGCAGATGATTTGAAAAAGTGGTTCTGGGTGCCAGGGTATGGGATCTACCTGGCCGTGGACGCGCTGGTCAATGAACTGGACAACGAGATCGGGGCTCTCTCCCGGCGCCTTGAGAAGGAACGGCAGCGTCAGAGTGAACTTTCCGAACAGTATGGACAGATTTGCCGGGAGGTGGAGGAGCGGAATCAGAAGATCGAGATGACCAGGGCCAGGATGACGGACCAGAACAGGCAGATAGAGCAGCAGAACGCCACCATTGACATGTATAAGAAGCAGCTGCTTTACTGGGAGGATTTTCATATGCAGATATCCAAGCTGGAAGCTCGGTTTAAGGCGGGCGGGAACAGTCCGGAAATGATGTATGAGTTGATCGAACTGATGGAGGCATTTGAGGATGCGGCGGAAAAATAACAGCTTTCGGGAAGGATGGACCGCCGTCATTATGAATCTGGCCGCCGCTTTGGGTACCGGCTGCATCATACTTGGGCTCAGTCTGTTACCCGTCGGGGAGGCAGCAGGCGGTCAGGCTGTGCCCCGGACGGCGGAACTGGTGGTCAATCAGGGACTGGGAATGGGCCTGGACGGGTCGGACGGAACGTTTTATCCCATGGATATGCTGGTGGCGGATCGGAATACCGGCTTTTTCGTACAGATTCAGCCGGAGGCATGGCAGGAGGTGGGCGCACAGCCCACCCTTCTTATTTCAGATCCCAGAGAGACCTGGCGGTTTGCGGAATGTGAATATTGGGAGGAATATGCATTGCTGTGTTTCGATACCTCAGAGCAGATGTCCTGGGAGGCGGGACAATACAGCGTCCGGGTGAATCTCTCCCGGGAACTCACTCTGGACAGGCAGCTGGTTTTCAAGGAAATGCGGGAGATCAAGATTCTGGTGGTACCCATCACAGGCCATTACAGCGGAGAGACAAGGCAGACAGGTCCCCTGTGGGATGACCTGTGGGAATATACGGAAAAGGTGTATCCGGTGGGCGCCGGCGACTTGCAGTGGATCATCTATGACGGAAGTGAAGGGAATTTTGATGACAAGAGATATGATCTGGACACTTCCCTGGGCAGACTGCGGGTTTGGCAGCAGCTCAGGCGGCTGCATGACCAGGGGGGCGCGGACATGGTGATCGGTATCGTGCCGGGAAATATGAGGCAAAGCTCCACTGCAAAGGAGGCTGCGGTCACGGGTTTTACCTTCGGGGAGAATGTGAGCGTTATCTCTCTGGAGGATACCTGTCCCCAGGTGACAATCGCCCATGAAATCGGGCATTGTCTTTCGTTGGGGGACGAATACGAGAATGGGACTTTTTCAGTGTCCATGAACATGCCCCCCTATGGAATGAAGGGAAAAGACAGATATGGGCTGTCGGAGACTGCAGAGGGTACAAGCCCCTATATTTTAGGGGGTACAGCCGATGAATGGCAGGGTTCCGGCACGGTGGTATATGGGAGTCAGTATCCCTATGATGTGTTTTCCGGGGAGGTGCTTTTCCGGGATATGACCAGTTTTATGGGGCTGTCCGGCTATCAGGAGCCGGAATACTGGGTTACAACCCAAATCTGGGAAGCACTGTACCGGGAATTGTGTGAGGAATAGCATAAGCCTGTGCAAATACAGGGAAAACACCGAGATTTTAAGCGGAGAAAGGCGTTATGTCATGAGAGAACAATTAAGAAAAGCGTTGGATCAGGTATCTCTGGTTCCTGCCCGGGACTGTTCCCAGGACCAGGTCACCATCTTGCTGGGGGCCATCGGTCTGGATCTGTATGCCGCATACAGCAAGCTGATACAAATGGAGATAGAATTCCGCCACGCCCCGGAATATCTTGAAAAAGATCTGCAAAAAGATGTGGAAGAAACCATGGAGATCAACGGGGAGATTTTCACAGCGATGGAAGGCAAGTGCAGGAAACGCAGGGAAGAACTGTTGAAATTCAAAAAAGGGGATGAGGGATTTTGTGAGCCCATTGGTGATCTGCTGGAACAGTTTGCGGAGGAGTTGAAGGAACTGGCAGGATACCGGCTGGGCAGCGATGCGCTGAAAGATGTCAACGAATATCTGGAACGACTGCGGGGAATATTGGAGGCCCTGCGGGAATACCTGGGGCTTTGTATCGGAAGTTCCATGGTTTGGGAACGGGAGGGTACAGGCTTTTCAGAGATATGAGGGAAAGAAGCGGGAGTCGGCGGAGAGTTCGGACGGACTGAAGGGAAAAAGGGCCGCATAAGGCCCGGTGGACATTGACAAAAGCATATATTTTGTATATAATTTAGTACAATCCATGTATACAAAGTGCAACCCAAGTACAAAACTATAAGACAGCCCCCGCTTTGGCGGGCAGGCTGGAAATGGCAGACCCGTCGTGGGGCGGATGAGGGAGCGGCTATGATGATGAAACCACAGGCAGACAAATTGACCCGTAAAGCATATGCCAAAATCAATCTGGGGCTGGACGTGGTGGGCCGTCTGGAGAATGGCTACCATCAGGTGCGGATGATCATGCAGACGGTGGGCATCTATGACAGACTGACCTTTGCAGCCGGAGAGAGTGGTATCCGAATCGTCACGGACAGCGGGGAACTGCCCACAGGACCGGACAATCTGATCTACAGGGCGGCGGTACTGCTGCTGGAAACCTGCGGCGTGGAGGCGGGGGTGGATATCCGCCTGGAGAAGCATATTCCCATAGCCGCGGGGATGGCGGGAGGAAGCAGCGACGCGGCAGCCACTCTGCAGGGATTGAATGACTTGTTTGCTCTGGGGCTTACCCAGGAGCGGCTGCGGCAGCTGGGGGTACGTATCGGGGCGGACGTGCCCTACTGCATCATGGGGGGCACGGCTCTTGCGGAGGGCATCGGCGAAGTGCTCACACCGCTGCCGCCGGCTCCCCGGTGCACGGTCCTGGTGGCCAAGCCGGACCTCCAGGTGTCCACCAAATATGTCTATGAACATCTGGACGCAGGAGAGTCCTGGCAGCATCCGGACATTGACGGCATGCGGTCAGCCATCGAAAGCGGCAGCCTTCCCGGAGTGGTCAGCCGTCTGGGCAATGTGCTGGAGACAGTGACAGCCGGGGCTTATCCGGTGATCGGCCAAATCAAGCGGGAGATGCTGACCCGGGGCGCCATGGGCAGTCTGATGAGCGGCAGCGGTCCCACCGTGTTTGGCATCTACGGGAACAGAGAACAGGCCCGGGACGCCCGGAGCCGCCTGGAGGAAACGGGTTTGGCCAAGGAACTCTTTGTGACGGAATTTGTGTGAGGGGAGGTACTATGCAGGACGATTTTAGCATGCAGATGAACGAGTTTTTGCCCCTGCGGGATGTGGTGTTCAACACCCTCCGACAGGCGATCCTGACCGGGGAACTGAAGCCCGGCGAACGGTTGATGGAGATCCATCTGGCCAACAAGCTGGGCGTAAGCCGGACTCCTATCCGGGAGGCCATCCGCAAGCTGGAGTTGGAGGGCCTGGTGACCATGATTCCCAGGCGGGGGGCGGAGGTGGCCCAGATCACGGAGAAGAGCATGAACGACGTGCTGGAGGTCCGCCGGGCATTGGACGCTCTGTGCGTGGAACTGGCCTGCGAGAGGATCACGCAGGAGGATATGGGGCGGCTGAAGCAGGCCTGTGAGGCCTTCGAGGCGGCAGTCAGGACCCGGGATGTGAAGAAGATCGCCAGGGCTGACGTGGAATTGCATGATATTATTGTGCAGGCCACAGGCAACCAGCGTCTGGTACAGCTGATTCATAATCTGTCGGAGCAGATGTACCGTTACCGCTTTGAATACATCAAGGACGCCTCCCAGCATCAAAGGCTGATTGATGAGCATCGGATGATCTATGAAAGTATTGTAAAAAAGGACAGGGAGGCAGCAAGTCAGGCAGCCCACGTGCATATAGATAATCAAAAGAAAGCGATAATCGCCCAGATCCGCAGTGAAAAGAAAAAGGACGGCAGCGCCGCCGGTGTATAAACAGGCCCATAAACGGCAATAACTCTGTTAAAGGGATGCTTACCAGCGAAGAGGCATCCGGAATGGAGTATTGTCTATGGAAAGATATAAGCTGATAGCCAGGCTTGCGTTGTGCGCCTGCCTGTATATGGGATGCTGGGGACTGGTGTACCCGGAACTGCTGATCACCTCCGATACCTGCAATGTGGTGTGCGAGGATGAGGAGGAACTGCAGAAACAGGCCCGGCAGATGACAGCGGAGCAGCTATACCGGACTTTGCAGGGAGCGGAGCCCGGACAGGTGCGCTACCGCAGCAGGCTGTGGGAATTGTTGGAAACATTGTGGAAGCAGGAGTAAATGCGGATATCTGCGGAACGCAAACAGGAGTGGACATGACGGTAGAGTGGAATCACACGGATAAAGACGCGCCCATAGGGGTTTTTGACTCAGGCGTGGGGGGGCTTACGGTGGCACGGGAAATCATGCGACAGATCCCCAATGAAAAAATTATATACTTCGGCGATACAGCCCGGGTGCCCTATGGCAGCAAGTCCAAGGAGACGGTGACACGCTTCTCCAGACAGATTGTCAGGTTTTTGAGCACGTTTCAGGTCAAGGCCATTGTGGTGGCCTGCAACACTGCCAGTGCCTGCGCTTTGGACGAACTGGAACGGGAGAGTGACATCCCCATCATCGGCGTGGTAAAGCCCGGCGCTAAAGTTGCCAGCGAAGTCACCCGTAACGGCAGGATCGGCGTGATCGGCACGGAAGCCACCATCGGCAGCAAGATCTACAATCAATACATAACGGAACTGAACAGGGAGGTGACCATTTACGGGAAGGCCTGCCCGCTGTTCGTTCCGCTGGTGGAAGAGGGGCTGTGGGTGGACCCGGTGACGGACGAGATCGCCAAGCGCTATCTGGCGGAACTGATAGACCTGGACATTGACACTCTGATTCTGGGATGCACCCACTATCCGCTGATCCGTTCCACTCTGGGGCGGATTATGGGGGAAAAGGTGAGTCTGGTCAATCCCGCTTATGAGACGGCCAGGGAACTGAAGGAACTGCTGGGGGAGAAAGGACTGCTGGGCGACCATGCTCCGGCCCTGGGAGAAAACCAGTATCAGTTTTATGTCAGTGACACTGCGGAGAAATTCAAGAATTTTGCCAATTCCATCATCAAGTATGGGATATTGTCAGCCAAGACCATACATATTGAGGAGTACTAGGGTATTGGCATGTTCATGGTTGAACTGGCGGTACTGTTTATATTGCCACTGCCGGTTCTAAGATGAATTTGTCCGTATATTGGGCGTACTCGGATCTTGCTGCTGGGCGGATAGGGGCTTCCGGGCGGACGGTGCTCATCGGGGGTATGTTGTCTCCGGGCGGACGGTGCTCATCGGGAGTATGCTGTCTTCGGGCGGATGATGCCATTTGAGTGCATGGTGTCCCTTGGGCAGATCATGCCCTTTGGGCGGGGGAGCGTAAGATGGAAAACAGGAAAGTACGGATTCTGATTCAGACCCTGAGCAGGGTTCCGGGGGAGGGCGGCATGGACTGGGATTCTCCGCTGTGCCGTCGGGAAGAGACGAAGGCGGAAGGGGAGTACTATGAGAGAGCAGGGGCCTGTTACTGCCTGTATGAGGAGCAGCCGGAGGGCTGGGAGAAGCCCTGTAAAGTTCTGCTGAAATGGAAAGACGCCCTTCTGGAAAGACAAATCAGAGGGGAGGCGGTCTCACGCATGGTGTTTGAACCCGGAAAATGCCATTCCAATTTTTATCGTACTTCCTTCGGCAATTTACTGCTGGAAACGGATACTCACAGGCTGCAGATCGGGGAGGAACAGGATGTTGTCAGCCTGAAGCTGGAATATGTATTAAGGCAGGATGGTCAGGCGATCTCTGAAAACCGTGTGGAAATCCGCATTCAGGGTGTCCCTTTAGAAAAGAGTATTGCCGGACTGTAACCTGGGCGGCTTTCGCAAAACGCATACTGTGAATTGTTATCTATTTTCCCTTGTTTTTTCCTGGCACAGGGGAAGAAATGTATAATGCAGACTTCAATGCTGCCGCTATATTGGCAGAAAACAATAAATCCCAGCGGTATAGGGCCTGGGATTTATTTATGCTTATAAGTTATTTTCCAATGACGACACAATCCGAAAAGGGACTATTTTAGGGGTTTGGCCCCGGCCTTTTCCTGAGCGCTTTCCCAGAGTTTTTTGAAGAATCCCTTCTTTTTCTCCGGCTTTTTCTCCGCTTTGCCATGGAGGCCTCTCACGTCCAGCACGTAGATCCCGCTGACCACAGCCTTTACTTCCTTTTTGACAGGAACATTGTCAAAGATTTTCTCATCACAGATCAGAGACATGATCTGGGGCCCCACCTTGGCCTTGATAATGGGCATCTTGGAGTTGCGCATCAGCTTGGGAGTCTGGTCAATGACCATCTGGGGCAGTCCGGAGTCCTTAATTTTCATGCGTTTTTTGTCAATGATCAGCATGGACAAAGACTGTTTGTTCTGTTCCAGCATTTCCTGTTGCTCGGCCTGCTTTTTCTGTGCCTTTTTACCAAGGAAATAGAGGAGCACTACGATGGCTATGAGTACCAAAAGTACAATGAGTATGACGATCTGATATGTTTTCACGGACGAATCCTCCTGCTTTAAAGTTCCGCAATATGCCGCAACAAGTTCCATATTACTTTTTTGGCATACAGGCTCTTTTCGAATATTGTATCATCCTTTGAAAATGAAATCAACCAAGATTTCCCGATCTTTATGATAAATTTAGAGATTTTCCGTAAAAAGTATGATATACTGTGTATAAAGCTGTCCCGGGGAGGCTTTGATGATCAGTAGGAAAACGACAGGTGTAGAGGGAGTCTGCCCAGGACAGGCTCCGGGCATGCAGGAACAAAGGAAGTAGAATTTTGGATATTTTACAAGTGTTTTGGAACAATGTGCAGACAGTGTGGGGATTTATGTCCGGACATTTAATGCTGTGGAATATGTTGTTTGCGATTATTATTATATTTTTTGAACGAAAGGAGCCAAGGAGCGTATGGGCCTGGCTTCTGCTGCTGTTCTTTATTCCGATTGTGGGTTTCCTGTTTTATCTGCTGCTGGGGACGGATATGCACAAGCGGAAGATGTTCCGCTTAAAGGAAGTGGAGGATCGCCTGAATGAGGAGGTACGTGGGCAGGAACACCGTCTGCAGAGCCGCCGTTCAGAGGACCGGGACGGGGAGATTGACAGATACAGGGACTTGATTATGTATAATTTGGAAAGTTCCGGGGCTGTGCTGTCGGAAGACAATGATATCACCATATATACGGACGGCAATGCCAAATTTGACGCCCTGATCCAGGATATGCGCCAGGCCAGGCGGTTTATCCATATGGAGTATTATATTATTAAAAATGATGTGTTGTTTCAGCGGATCGTAGAGGTCCTCAAAGAGAAAGCCGCGGAGGGGGTGGAGGTGCGCATTCTGTTTGACAGCATGGGATGCCGTACTGTAAAAAACAAACTCTGGAAGCAGCTTGGTGCCTGGGGGATACAGACGGCAGAGTTTTTTCCCGCGCTGCTGGGCAGGCTGCAGCTTCGTATCAACTACCGCAACCACCGCAAGATCGTGGTGATTGACAACCGGGTGGGATATGTGGGAGGCTTCAATGTGGGCAAGGAGTACCTGGGATTGGACGAAAGGTTCGGCTATTGGCGTGATACCCATTTGCGGGTCCTGGGGGGAGCTGTTTTCGGACTGCAGCTGCGTTTCATTCTGGACTGGAATTACGCCGCGGGGCAGAATTTGTTTGCCGCGGGCAAATATCTGGAAGAGAAGCATACAGTGGGAGGAAACGGCTGCAAAGTACAGATTATCAGCAGCGGGCCGGACAATACCCAGAAGCAGATCCGGGACAATTATCTGCGGCTGATTCACAAGGCGAGGCGCAGGATCAGCATACAGACGCCCTATTTTATCCCGGACGAATCCGTGATGAGCGCCCTGCTCATCGCCGTCCGCTCCGGCGTGGATGTGCGGGTGATGATTCCCTGTAAGCCGGATCATCCCTTTGTGTACTGGGCAACCTACTCCTACATGGGCGATCTGGTGATGGCGGGCGCAAACTGCTATACTTATGACAACGGCTTTTTGCACAGCAAGGGCCTGGTGGTGGACGATGAGGTGCTGTGCTTTGGTACGGCTAATATGGATATACGCAGCTTTTCTCTGAACTTTGAGGTGAATGCGGTAGTGTACGATGAGAGCAAGGCCAGGGAGATGTCGGAATTGTTTGACCGCGATCTGGAGCATTGTACCCGGGTTACCAGAGAGGCCTATGCCAGCCGCTGTCTGAAGGTACGTTTCAAGGAGCAGGTGTGCAGGCTTCTTTCACCTTTGCTTTAAGGGGGCTTTCAAGTGATTGTGGGAACCGGGACAGCGGGATACTGCCCGGTTTTTCCGAGGCTTAAGGGGGACGGTTCGCGGGGATAATGAAAATAAGGCTTTTACTGGGAGCCGAATTGTGGTATAAAGGATAGGATAGTGTATTTGCTTTGGCAGAGAAAAGGGCAGTCCAATTTAAGCCGGACTCCAAATAAGCGGAAAAGAGGATGATATGGGAAAAAAGATGGTGATTGTGCTGGCAGCGCTGCTGGCGGCAGGTATGTTGGGCGGCTGCGGCCAGCAGTCGGATGCGCTGAAAGACATGAAGGTGGAAAAAGTTGTGACGCTGGGTGAGTACAAGGGGATTCCCGTACAGCTGGCGGCGGCAACGGTGGACGAGGCCCAGGAAGCGGAATTGATGAAAGCGCTGTACATGGACTCGGTGACGGCGGATAGAGGCGGTGTCCTGGACCGGGAAGTGGTCTTGGGGGATACTGTAAATATTGACTATGTGGGAACGCGGGACGGCGAGGCTTTTCAGGGAGGCACGGCCTCCGGCGCCATGCTGGAAATTGGCTCAGGTCAGTTTATCGAGGGCTTTGAGGAAGGGCTGATCGGCGCCATGCCCGGGGAGACCAGAGAGTTGGATCTGCACTTTCCCGAAGTGTACAAAAATAATCCGCAGCTGGCCGGACAGGCGGTGACTTTTACTGTTACCGTGAATTTTATTATGCCCACGGAATACAGCGATGAGGTGGTAGCCAGTATTGGCGTTCCCGATATTACCACTGTGGAGCAGATGCAGCAGTTTGTGCATGATTATCTGGACAGGAACGCTCAGAATACCTACCGCGCCACGCTGGAGAACGCGGTGGTGGACGGTTTGATCAATGGCTGTGTGTTTAAGGAACTCCCGGAGGCTCTGGTGGAAAAGTATCGGAATAATGTACAGGCGGGACTGGAGGCGGACTGCGCGGCAAACGGCGTTGATATGGAAACCTATTGCCAGTATAGTTTTGGAATGGATTCTACGTCCTTTTTAGACCAGTATGCGGAAAAAGCAGCCCAACAGGGGGTGGCATTCCAGGCGGTGGCCAATGCGGAGAATCTGAATATAGAGGATCAGGAGTTACAGGAGAAATTGGAGGAGTACGCAGTCCAGGGCGGATATGATTCGGTGGAAGCCTTTCTGGGTGAATTGGACCGGGAGGAATACAGGGAATATTTCATGTTTGAGAAGGTGCTGGAATTCCTGACCCAGAATGCCCAGATTACAGAGATTTAAATTAAATCTGTAAATATGCATTGCAGACAAATCCTTTATAACTGGATATATGAACTGAAATATTAGTACAGGAGGTTTAGATGGTGTTTGATGAAATATCAGAATGGTTAGATGATGTATTGGAAGATATATCGGACACTGGTATTCCCAATGCGGTTATAGCTTTTGGATTTAACTTGTATGACAACGGTGATGATAATTGGTCAATGGAGTTAATTGGAACTTCGGAATTTGATACAGATGATGAGGATTGGCTGTGCAATGAAGTGACAGATTTTGCTACAAGAGATAATCCATTCCAATGGTGCAAAAAAGCTGAATGGGATGAAATATTGAATGATGTTACCTGTTTCCTGAAAAGATATTTGGAAAGTGGAAAGTATGCAGATGTTTTAAAAGCAAAATCCGGAGTTGGTGTTGGTTTTGTTGACGGTAATATCAATATTTTATGCAGCAGGAACACTTTTTTGAAAAGGGAGAAATAAAATCGCAGGAACGGTCCCGTATTATGCGCCAGGAGAGTGCATTTGCAGGGGATATGCGGAACGGGAGATCAGAAGATCTCGGAATAGGAGGAAAAAAAGATGAATCTTACAGACATCAAGGAACTTTACCGCAACAAGGCAGCCTATGCTGACAAAGAGGTTACTGTTGGCGGCTGGGTGCGGAATAACCGTGACTCCAAGAATTTCGGTTTCCTGGTGATTAACGACGGGACGTTCTTTGAGCCGCTTCAGGTGGTATACGGCGACAAGCTGGAGAATTTTGCGGAACTGTGCAAAATAAATGTGGGTGCGGCCCTGATTGTCCGGGGAACCATCGTGCTGACTCCCGATGCCAAGCAGCCCTTTGAGATGCAGGCGGCGGAGGTGTTGGTGGAGGGGCCTTCCGGGGCAGATTACCCCCTGCAGAAAAAGCGCCATAGCTTTGAATATCTGCGCACCATTTCCCATCTGCGCCCCCGGACCAACACTTTTCAGGCCGTGTTCCGTGTGCGTTCCCTGATCGCCTATGCGATCCACAACTTTTTCCAGGAGCGGGGCTTTGTGTATGTGCATACCCCTCTGATCACCGGAAGTGACTGCGAGGGCGCAGGAGAGATGTTCCAGGTGACCACACTGGATCTTCGGGATGTGCCCAGGACGGAAGACGATGGTATTGATTTTTCCCAGGACTTTTTCGGCAAGCCTACTAACCTGACTGTCAGCGGCCAGCTTAACGGTGAAACCTTTGCCATGGCCTTTAAGAACATTTATACTTTTGGTCCCACCTTCCGGGCAGAGAATTCCAATACCACCCGCCACGCGGCGGAATTCTGGATGATTGAGCCGGAGATGGCTTTTGCGGATTTGAAGGACGACATGATGCTGGCGGAGAGCATGCTGAAATATATTATCCGCTATGTGCTGGAGAATGCCCCGGAGGAGATGGCTTTCTTCAATCAGTTTGTGGACAAGGGGCTGATCGAACGTTTGAACCATGTGGTCAATTCCGATTTTGGCCATGTGACTTACACCGAAGCCATTGAAATTCTGGAGAAGCACAACGAGGAATTTGACTACAAGGTGTTTTGGGGCTGTGATCTGCAGACAGAACATGAGAGATACCTGACGGAACAGGAGTTCAAGCGGCCGGTGTTTGTCACGGACTATCCCAAGGAGATCAAGGCATTCTATATGAAGCTGAACCAGGATGGGAAAACGGTGGCGGCCATGGACTGTCTGGTGCCCGGCATCGGTGAGATCATCGGAGGCAGCCAGCGCGAGGACCATCTGGAGGTGCTGGAGCAGCGCATGGAGGAACTGGGACTGAACAAGGAGGATTATGGTTTCTATCTGGACCTGCGCCGTTATGGTTCCGCCCGTCACGCCGGTTTTGGGCTGGGATTTGAGAGATGCGTTATGTATCTCACCGGCATGGGTAACATCCGGGATGTGGTGCCGTTCCCCAGGACGGTGAATAACTGCGAATTGTAACAGGGCCTGCCGGAGGGTGTTCTGAAATTGATATCTATTATTTATCATTTTAAGAAAGGAAATTTTGATGAGGATAAAAAACAGGGTGAAAAAATGCATGATGGCGGTGGCAGTGGCGGCATTATTGATTTCCACCCTGTCGGGAACCACTATGGATACCTGGGCCACTACCATTAAGGAAGTGGAAGAGGCCATAACGGATACCCAAAATCAGATTGACAACATCAATGACAATATTTCCGATCTGGAGGATCAACAGGATCTGCTGGAAGAGCAGATGGAGGATTTGAACGCAGAACTGATCAACATCCTCACCAGCATTGAACTGCTGGAAGACGATATTGCCCAGAAAGAGGCGGATATCGAGTTGACACAGCAGGCTTACGAGGCGGCGCTGCAGAAGGAACAGGATCAGGCCGAAGCCATGGCCCTTCAAATCCGATTTATGTATGAGACCGGCGATGATACGCTGATGAATATGCTCTTTAGCAAAGCCAGCTTCAGCGACATGCTCAACCGCGTCACTTACGCAGAGAGTGTAAATGCATATAATCAGGAAATGTTGAACCAGTATGAGGCAACCCGGAAAGAGGTGCATGACCTTTGGGAACAGTTGGAGGCCGACAAAGCATCCCTGGAGGCTGATAAAGCGGAGATGGAGGAACAGAAGGAATACTGCGACCGTCTGATGGCCCAGCTTCAGGAGAAATCCGAGAATTTTGCCGCCCAGATCGCCAGGGCAAAACAGGATGCGGCTGCAGCCAAGGCTTTGCTGCAGCAGGAGAAAAAGCAGTTAAAGAAGCTGAAAGAGGAAGAGCGGAGAAAAGAAGAGGAGAGACGGCGCCAGGCGGCATTGGCGGCAGCGGCCAAGAATCCTCCCCAGGTCACCAACAACACCAATTATGCTTCTGTGGTGGATAATGCGTCAGGCAGTGATAAGGGCAAGCAGATCGCTAAATATGCATTGCAGTTTGTAGGCAATCCATATGTAGCAGGGGGGACCAGCCTGACAAACGGCGCGGACTGTTCAGGTTTTACATACCGAGTGTATCAGGATTATGGATACGATATCTCCCGCACATCCTATTCCCAGAGAAGCGCAGGGCGGGGGGTGGATTACAGTGAGGCCCAGCCCGGGGACCTGATTTGTTATGAGGGGCATGTGGCCCTGTATATCGGCGGCGGTAAGATCGTTCATGCCAGCACCCAGAGAACCGGGATCAAGGTAAGCAATGCTAACTACAGAACTATTCTGGCGGTGCGGCGCATCCTATAGCCCCAAGTCACAGTGCGAAGGCCATGGAGGCAAGCCTATGGCTGGAATTTGGAAGCGGAATGCATGGAGGTGTGGATCAATCAAAAGCGATCCGCACCTCTCAACCATTGTAAAGTTTTCCGGGTCGATCATGTATCAAGTTGAGATTGTGCTTGCAGGGAAAATGCGGAACGAAACAGCATGTTCCCGGAAAGCGCACTGATGCATGAGCGAACGCGAAAGCGGTCGATCATGTATCACGGTGATGGTGTGCTTGCAGGGAAAATGCGGAACTATAATTCAGAAGGAGTAGGAAGGATGAGATACGAGGCAGACAGGGTATCGGGCATTCAGATAGCTTATATCGGTGGGGGCTCCAGAGGCTGGGCCTGGACGTTTATGACGGATCTTGCAATGGAACCCCAAATCAGCGGCACAATCCGCCTGTATGATATTGACAGGGAGGCGGCAGAAGCCAATGCCATCATCGGAAACCGGCAAAAGCAGCGGGAAGACGTGTCCGGCCAATGGGATTATGTGGTGAAAGACACGCTGCGGGAAGCGCTGGACGGTGCGGATTTCGTGGTGATCTCCATCCTGCCCGGGACCTTTGACGAGATGGAGATAGATGTGCATATGCCCGAGCGGCTGGGCATCTACCAGTCGGTGGGGGATACGGCAGGGCCGGGCGGCATGATCCGGGCCCTGCGCACACTTCCCATGTTTTTGGAGTTTGGGGAAGCCGTCAGGGAAAATTGTCCCAATGCCTGGGTTATCAATTATACCAATCCCATGACGCTGTGTATCAGGATGCTGTATCAGGCATTTCCACAGATTAAGGCTTTCGGCTGCTGCCATGAGGTATTTGGCACCCAGAAAGTGCTGGCAGCCATCGCCTCCCGGGAACTGGGCTGCGGTCCCATTGATCGGCGGGATATCCATGTAAATGTGCTGGGCATCAACCATTTTACCTGGTTCGACTATGCCAGCTATAAGGGAATCGATCTCTTTCCCGTTTACAGGCAGTATGTGGATGACCACTATGAGGAGGGTTTTGAGGAGAAGGAGAACCATTGGATGAATTCTACCTTTGCCTGTGCCCATCGGGTCAAAATGGATTTGTTTCGGCAATATGGTTTGATTGCGGCGGCAGGCGACCGCCATCTGGCGGAATTTATGCCCGGGGAGGAATACCTGAAGGACCCTCAGACCGTGGAAAGCTGGAAATTTGGTCTGACTACTGTGGCATGGAGGAAAGAGGACCTGCAGAAGCGCTTGGAACGCAGCCGCAGGCTGGCAAGCGGTCAGGAGGAGATCGAACTGAAAACCACCGGCGAGGAGGGCATATTGTTGATCAAGACACTATGCGGCCTGGAGCGGGTGGTGAGCAATGTGAACATTCCCAATACCTGCTATCAGATTACCAATCTGCCGCAGAACGCGGTGGTGGAAACCAATGCCGTGTTTGAGCGGGATGCCATACGGCCTGTTCTGGCCGGGAGCGTACCCGAGCAGGTGCGCAGACTGCTGTTGCCTCATCTGGAGAACCATGATCGAATTATGCAGGTAGTGCTGGGAAATAATAGGGATGTAGAACTGGTGGCGGAAGCATTCATGAACGATCCTCTTGTGAGAGGCCGCGCCACAAAAGAGCAGATACAGGACCTGGCCAGGGATATGATGTCGGCCACTTTAGGATAGATTCGCATAAGTTTGCATGTGGGAGGTATGGCACTGTGAAAATTATCGTTGCGGGAGACGGCAAGATGGGGTCTACATTGACCCGGCAGCTTGCCCTGGAAGGGCATGACCTGACCCTGATAGATGCCAATTCGAGGGTATTGGAGAGTACGCAGGAGCGCTATGACGTCATGGTAATACAGGGAAACTGTGCTACCATGGATGTGCTGCAGCAGGCGGGGGTTAAGGAGGCGGATTTGCTCATTGCCATGACGGGGGCGGATGAGATTAATCTATTGTGTTGTATGACGGCCCATGCCATGAATGCCCGTCTCCATACCATTGCCCGGGTGCGGAACCCGGAGTATACCCAGCAGATCTATAAGATGCGGGATATGTTTGGGCTCTCCATGACAGTGAATCCGGAGCGGCAGGCGGCCATGGAAATCAGCAGGCTTTTAAAATATCCAGGCTTTTTAAAGAGGGACACCTTTGCAAGGGGCAAAGTGGAGATCGTGGAACTGAAGCTAAATGAGCAGAGCAAACTCTGTGATGTGGCTCTGAATGATATGTACAGCATCGTCAAGTGTAAGATCCTGGTATGTACCGTGCTGCGCGGGGGCAAAGCGGTGGCTCCCGACGGAAACTTCGTGTTAAAAGAAGGAGACAGAATATTTGTGACGGCTCCCAGCAATGAACTGGCAACATTGCTGCATAACCTGGGAATTATCACTCACAAAGTAAAGCGGGTTCTGGTGTGCGGAGGGGGACGCGTCACATTCTATCTGGCAAAAATGCTGGAGAAGAGCGGGATTGCCGTGCAGATTGTGGAACAGGATCCCCAGCGCTGTGTGGGACTGGCCGGAATGCTGCCCCATGCCAATATAATTCAGGGAGATGCCAGCAGCGAACTTCTGTTGGAGAGTGAAGGCATTTCTGACTGTGATGCGCTGGCCACATTGACAGGAATAGATGAATTGAACATGATTATCTCTCTCTACGGCAGCAGCTGCGGCGTGCCTCAGATCATTACCAAGCTGGGACGTATGAACAATAAGAACATTTTGGAGAATCTGTCCCTGGGCAGTATCGTGAGCCCCAAAGAATTGTGCTGCAATACCATTGTTCGCTATGTACGGGCCATGCAGAATCAGACGGGTGCGGCTAAGACGGTTTACTCCATTGCCGACGGACAGGCAGAGGCCATGGAGTTTTTAGTGGATGAACACACTCTGCACTGCGGGGAACCCCTGAAGCAGTTGAAACTCAAAAAAAATGTGCTTGTGGCCTGCATTACCAAGGGAGTACAGCAGGAGATTCCCAATGGTGATTCATCTTTTAATCAGGGAGATACGGTGATAATTGTGACCAATGGAGACAGGGTAATCTATCAGCTGAACGACATTTTTGAATGACCTAAAATCTATATCTCTGCGGGGTAATGTATTTTTGATGATCAAACCCGCTAAGCGGGCGGATGGAGACGGGATACGACTATGAATTACAAGATGATGGGTAAGTTTATCGGGCTGCTTTTGATGGTGGAGAGTATATTTATGCTGCCCGCGCTGCTGATCAGCCTGTGCAGGCAGGAGCGGAGTTCCGCGCTGGCATTTACCGCTGCCATTGTGATTTTGTGGGGACTGGGGATGCTGCTTCGCTTTTTTTGCCGTGGGGCCAAAAAGAGTTTCTTCGCCAAGGAGGGCCTGGTATGTGTAGGGCTTGGCTGGCTGATTATGAGCCTGCTTGGCTGTCTGCCTTTTTTTCTGTCTGGGGCTATCCCCAACTATGTGGACGCTCTGTTTGAGATGGTTTCGGGCTTTACTACTACCGGGGCTTCTATTTTGGAGCAAATAGAAGGTCTGCCCTATGGCATTTTGTACTGGAGGAGTTTCAGCCATTGGCTGGGCGGTATGGGTGTACTGGTATTCCTGTTGGCCATTCCCATGGGAGGAGAAGGGGGCAGTGGGTTTACCATGCACCTGCTGCGGGCGGAGAGCCCGGGCCCCAATGTGGGAAAATTGGTGCCTAAGATGAAACAGACGGCTCAGATTTTGTATATTCTTTATATAGTGTTGACAGTGCTTAATGTCATTTTCCTGCTTATAGGCGGCATGCCGGTGTTTGATGCAGTGTGCACGGCCATGGGAACGGCGGGAACGGGGGGATTTGGCATCAAGGGAGACAGCATTGCCGGATACAGTCCCTATCTCCAAAATGTATGTACTGTGTTCATGCTGCTGTTCGGCGTGAATTTCAGCTGCTATTATCTGCTAATTCTGCGGCAGGTGAAAAGTGTGTTTAAAGATGAGGAGCTGCGGATGTATCTGGGGGTCATACTCGGCAGCATTCTGCTGATCGTCTGGAATCTGCGGGGATTCTATGATACATTGGAAGAGACCGTGAGGCATGCGGCATTCCAGGTAGCCAGTATTGTCACCACCACGGGCTATGCCACCACGGATTTCGATCTCTGGCCCGGATTTTCCAAAGCAATCCTGTTGTTTTTAATGGTAATCGGGGCCTGCGCGGGCAGCACGGGGGGAGGCTTTAAATGTGGCCGCGCGTTGCTGGTAGTGAAAAACATGCTGCGCAGCGTAAGACAAATCATTCGTCCCCAGCGGGTACAGGTGGTGCGGATGAACGGGCAGGCAGTGGATGAAAAGGTATTGGCAAATACCAATACCTATGTGGCTGCCTATGCCATCATCATCATAGCCAGCTTTCTGCTTATTTCGGTGGACGGCTTCTCTATTACCACTAATTTTTCAGCAGTTATGGCATGTTTCAACAATATCGGACCGGGATTTGAGGCTGTGGGCCCTACCTGCAATTTTGCTTCTTACAGCATTTTTTCTAAGCTGGTGCTGATTTGGGATATGCTGGCAGGCAGATTGGAGATATTTCCGATCCTCATTCTGTTCTCCCGCACTACCTGGAGACAGAAATAGAGACATAGTGCGCCTTCCTCATACGGAAGGCGCCGGGAAACGCCGTCCTGTTTCTTTTTAGAAGGCATTGCCGGAAGCCTGTTGCTTTTTCAGACGGTTATTTTCCTGAATTAAAAGTTCAATTTGCAGAGCCTGCTGCTCTAACTGCTTGACGGCTTCATCCCGCTCCAGCACAACTTTATCCCGCTCCTGCACGGCTTCATCCCGCTTCAGCACAGCTTCATCCCGCTCCAGCACAACTTTATCCCGCTCCTGCACGGCTTCATCCCGCTCCTGCACAGCTTCATCCCGTTCCTGCACACTTTTATCTCTTGCTCGGATTGCCATTTCCCGTTCTCTCAAAATTGTATTCATCTCTCTTATATGCTTCTCCCTTGCTTTACACTGCTCTCTGATGGCTTCATCGGCAGTGAGTTCATAGATGGTTTCAACTGCGTTTTCCAAAATCGGATGTTGTTTCGCCAGCATCTTGAGTTCCTCCCATGTGGTGGCTTTAAAGAGGGACGCCCAGTAGTGGATATTCCACTTGCGGTCCTCCTGTGTTGCCAACTCGATATGCTTTAAGTTTACCACACCCAGAATGAACTTGTCAGTAAAAATATGGTGGTTTTTCATATTGATCATTTTATATGTGGCATAGAATTCCGGGTATTCGGGAAACAGTGTAAAGTTGAGAAATCCAATATGTATGGTTGGCTTGACTGCTATATAGTCCTCTCCGCTGGACAGTTGGTCGAAATTCCGGCACAGGTATGTGAGGGATCTCTCGGGCCAATTCTTATAATCTATAAGCTGTATCTCCAGATTGACGGTAATCCGGCGGTTCAGCAGTACATTGATATCCAGCACAAAAATCTTGCTGTCGAAATCTTCAGTGAGGGCTTTGCCCAGCACGATGGGATTCCTGATTTCCATGCTTTCCACTTTGTCCGGAGTCAGATGCAGAAGAGAACAGATCAGGCTTTCCAAAACGCTCTTATTTTTTTGCAGCAAAGCCTTGAACATGTAATCATTGGTTAAAGGATGGGGCAGTTTTCCTGTGGCACGCATAAACTGCGGCTCTTTGCCTGATATTTCAGGGGCGGAATGATTCATGGGCATATCTCCTTGTGAATTTACGGTTAATCGGCCGATGGAGGAACGCATTTGGGACAGAGAGCCGGTTTATTCACGGATTATATGGAAAAAAGAGCGCAAAAACACAAGCGTTTAATTGTATACAGTCCGGGAAGTAAATGGCAAAACGCCAGAAAATGAAATGTGTCCATATCGACTGATATGGACACAGTATAACAGCTATAAAGAAAAAATGCAAGTGGTTTCGGCATCAAATTACGCCTTCTATGCCTCCGCAATCAGTTCCACCTCACACAGCACATTCTTGGGCAGGGTTTTTACCGCCACACAGGAGCGAGCCGGCTTGCCCGTAAAATATTGGCCATAGACTTCGTTAAAGGCGGCGAAATCGTTCATGTCGGCCAGAAAACAAGTGGTCTTTACCGTTTTTTCATAGGACGAACCCGCCGCCTCCAGCAGAGCGCCCAGGTTCTTCATGACCTGATGGGCCTGTTCCGCAACGGTGGCGCCCACCACTTCCCCGGTGGCAGGGTCCAGGGCAATCTGCCCGGAGGTGAAGAGAAGCCCCCCGGTGATAAAAGCCTGGGAATAGGGGCCGATGGCGGCGGGAGCATTGGGAGTGGAAATCTGTTTCATGAATCTGTTCCTCCTTATTTAATGCAGTGTTATAGGTTGAATTCCCCTTCAGAGGAATCCTTTTCCAGTATATCACAGAGAAGCAAAAAAAGCCATCTTTAACACAATTTTGTACATTTACTCTGAAGTCTGCCGGGACTAGAATAGCCTTATTCAGTGCAGGATATGCCGGGCCTGTGCCCGTCAGAACATGGCCTGCCGAGGAGGAGACATTGTGGAAAAGAAGCGACATTCAAAACTGGCGTGGCTCTGGGAGAATATGAAGGGCTATCGGGCGGTCTATATGCTGTGCCTTGTGGGGACTGTGACCTACAATGTAATGCATCTGATCGTTCCCTATATGTCCCAGAGCATCATCGACCTGTTTCTCAGCGGGGAACAGGCGGCGGAAAACCTGGCGACCAAGAGAAATCTGTTCTGGGAACTGATCATTGCCATGGTTCTGCTGACATTTTTAAGAACTGCCATCGTCTACCTTTCCTGTATGGGCGGTGAAGTGGTTTCGCAGAAGGCACTTTACCGGATCAGGACGTACCTGTTTGACAAGATTGAACGGCAGGATATGCATTTTTATGCTACCTATCGGACAGGTGACCTGATGACCCGTCTTACAGGCGACCTGGATGCGGTGCGTCATATGATTGCCTGGGTTATCCGCACCATTGTGGAATCCCTGGCTCTGATGGGCGCCACGGCGGTGTATTTTTTCTACATGGACTGGCGGCTGGCTCTGTGCCTGTTTGCCATTGCGCCCTTTATTTTCCTGATCATTATCCTGTTTAAGAACAAGGTGGCCCCCCGTCACAGAGCGCTTCGGGAAAAGCTGGCGGAGATGAACACCATTTCTCAGGAGAATATCTCCGGCAACCGGGTGGTAAAGGCTTTTGCCAGAGAAAAATATGAGATAGAAAAGTTTGACGAGAGTAATACTTCTTACTCCCAGACCAACCAAAAGACGGCGCTGACCTGGCTGACCTATTATCCCTATGTGGAGTCGGCGGCCAATCTGATGCCGGTGGTGCTGCTGCTGGTGGGCGGTATCTTCCTGATCCGTGAGCAGATCAGCATGGGACAGTATGTGGCGTTTTCCAGTCTGATCTGGGCCATCGCCAATCCCATGCGGCAGCTTGGCAGCATTATGAACGAATTCCAGCGGTTTTCCGCCGCCTCCGACAAGGTTATGGAAATCTATTATTCCCAGCCGGAGATTGTGGATAGGCCGGGGGCCATTGACAGGCCGGAGCGCTTTCAAGGCCGTATTGAATTTAAGAATGTCAGTTTCCAGTATGCGGACGGCAAGCTGCCCATTCTGCGGAATGTGAGTTTTACTGCTGAGCCGGGAGAAACGATCGCCATTATGGGAGAGACCGGATGCGGTAAAACCTCCCTGATCCAGTTGATTCCCAGGTTTTACGAACCCACGGAGGGGGAGGTGCTGGTGGACGGTATTGCGGTGCAGGATATGAAGCTGCGTCAACTGCGCGGCAATATAGGCCTGGCCACCCAGGATGTGCTCCTGTATTCCGACTCCATAGACGGGAATATCGCTTTCGGAGACAGCCATATCACTCCGGAGCAGGTGGTAAAATTCGCCAGATATTCGGCGGCCTCGGACTTTATCGCCCGTATGCCCGAAGGGTATGATACCATCGTGGGAGAGCGCGGGGTGGGACTCTCCGGCGGCCAGAAGCAGCGTATCTCCCTGGCCAGGGCCCTGGCGGTGCGCCCGGCCATATTGATTCTGGACGATACCACTTCGGCGGTGGATATGGAGACGGAGAAGCAGATTCAGCACAGCTTAAATGAATTGGATTTTCCCTGTACCAAGATCATCATTGCCCAGCGGATATCCACTACGAAATACGCGGATAAGATATTGGTGCTCCAGGACGGCCGTATTACGGAATCCGGCAGCCACGAGGAATTGATTGCGAAGAAAGGCTATTATTACCAGGTAGTGCAGTTGCAGACCGGACAGCAGATTTCCGAACAGAGTCGGGACGTCAGCGGGGCCTATGCGGAATGCGGTAAGGAGGTGTAGAGATGGCCAGAAGAAATACATACCGGGAGGATGAGGTGCTGGAAACCCCCTTTGACTTCCATCATTTACTCCGGGCTTCGGTTTATATCAAAAAATACAGCGGAAGGATGCTTCTTGCCTTCGTTCTGAGCGCCATCGGCGGCATCACGGCTCTGTTTGGCCCCATGCTGACGCAGAAAGCGCTGGACGAGGCGATCCCCGATAAAAATGTACATATGCTGGTGACTCTGGTGCTGGTGCTGGTGGGTACATTTGCAGTCAGCGTGTTTTTCACCACCGTGCGTTCCAGGATTATGGTAAAAGTGGGCCAGGGCATTATCTACGATATCCGCAAAGATTTGTTTGCCCATTTGCAGAAGCTGCCTTTTCAGTACTATGACGACAGACCCCATGGGAAAATCCTGATCCGGGTGGTAAACTATGTGAATTCCGTGTCGGATATGCTTTCCAACGGGCTGATCAATGTGGTACTGGAGATATTGAACCTGATCTTTATCGTGATATTTATGTTTTTGGTGGATGTAAAACTGTCCCTGGTGGTTCTGGCAGGCGTGCCCATTCTTGCGGCATTTATGCTGTATATGAAGAAGCGCCAGAGAAAGGCCTGGCAGCAGGTGTCCAACAAGAACTCCAACCTGAATGCCTATCTGCAGGAGAATATTGTGGGAGCCCGCATCACCCAGATTTTTGTCCGGGAAGATGAGAATGTGGAGACCTTTGGTATCTTGGCGGACCGCTGCCGCAAGGCCTGGATGCAGGCGGTGAAATTCAGTAATCTGGTGTGGCCCGGCATCGACAATATCTCCGTGTGGGTCAGGGCGGCGGTGTTTATCGTGGGGCTGCTGGTCATGGGTCCGGAAAATGTGAAGCTGGGCGTGATCGTGGCGATTACCTCCTATGCTTCCAGATTCTGGCAGCCCATTATGAACCTGGGCAATATTTTTAACAATTTTATCAACAATATTGCCTATCTGGAGCGTATTTTCGAGACCATGGATGAACCGGTGACGGTGGCAGACGCAGAGGACGCCATTCAGATGCCGCCCATCAAGGGCCGGGTGACTTTCGAGCATGTGACCTTCGCTTACGAGGAGGGGAAAGATGTGTTGAAAGACCTGTCCTTTACTGTGGAGCCCGGTGAGAGCGTGGCATTGGTGGGCCCCACCGGCGCAGGCAAGAGCACCATCGTGAATCTGGTATCCCGATTCTACAATGTGAACCAGGGCCGGGTGCTCATCGACGGACAGGACATCTCCCAGGTGACCCTGGAATCCCTGCGCTCCCAGATGGGAATTATGCTGCAGGACAGTTTTATCTTCTCAGGGACCATCGAGGACAATATTCGTTATGGCAAGCTGGACGCCACCATGGAGGAGATTCAGCGGGCCAGCGAGACAGTGTGCGCGGATGCTTTTATCAGCCGCATGCAGGACGGCTATCAGACGGAGGTGAAGGAGCGGGGCTCTCTGCTGTCCCAGGGGCAGAAGCAGTTGATCTCCTTTGCCAGAACACTGCTGTCAGATCCCTCCATCCTGGTACTGGACGAGGCTACTTCCAGCATTGACGTACAGACTGAGCGGGCGTTGCAGCAGGGTTTGAATGCCATGCTGCAGGGCAGGACTTCCTTTATCATCGCTCATCGTCTGTCCACCATCAAGAACTGTGACAAGATTATGTACATTGATCAGGGGGGTATCATGGAGTGTGGCACCCATGAGGAACTGATGGCAAAGCGAGGGTATTATTACAGGCTGTATACGGCACAGATGGAGGATATCGCATAGCGTCAGTCATTGATATATAAGGCGGCAATGGTAGATTCGGGAAGGAATTTGCCATTGCCGTTTTTATATTAAAAGCGTAAGGTTTACTTTCACGGGAAAATGGGGTAAAATAAGCTGTAATTGCACAGAAGTGCTGCGCAAAGTCAATGGGCCCAACAGAAGTGATATCCGATAGAATACTGGGCCGGTGTATCCATAAAAGGTGACAGTAAGAAAATGGAAGGAAAAATGAAGATAGCCGTGGTGGAGGACGAAAAAGTGCATGCCGCCGTTCTCACGGGTTTCCTGGAAGCATGGCTGAAGGAGAATAAGGTGGAATTTTGTATCAGGGAGTTTCCCAACGCGGCGGCATTTTTATTTGAGTGGGAACAGGACCAGGCATGGGATGTCCTGTTTTTTGACATACAGATGCCCGGCCTGAACGGAGTGGAACTGGCACGGAGAATCCGAACGCAGAACAGGAGGGTTGGGCTTGTGTTTGTGACGGGGGTAACGGACTATCTACTGGAGGGATATGAGGTGGAAGCCCTGCACTATCTGATCAAACCTGTGGACCCGTTGAAGATCGGATCCTGCATGGAACGGGTTTTCACACGTTTCCGGGAACAGGAAAAACGGGAGGCGATTTTGACGGAGGCCAGGGAACTGGTGGGCAGTGAGAAAAGCAATCGCATAACGCTGCGGCTTATGCCGGAGGATATTGTTTATATAGAGGCCGCCGTCCATAATACAGAATTGCATACGGAGGATAAATGTTATGTGGTCAGGGAGGGCATCAATGCCTGGAAAGAGAGACTGCCGGAGGAGGCGTTCTGCTCCTGCCACAGATCCTATCTGGTAAATTTGCTCTATGTGTCGCATCTGGAGAAGGAGGCGGTGATTCTGGACGACGGGAGGCAGATTCCTCTGAGCAGAAAAAACAGTAAGGATGTGAATCGGGCTTTTATCCGTTTCTACAGCAAAAAGAAAACAGAGGGTTACTGAGAATGCATTACGGACTGGTGATAGTTTTGGGAATCGGAGGAGTTATCCTGCTTACATTCCTGTGCTGCGCCCTGTTCATGTGGCTGATGAATCGGCGGATGGCGGCTATTCAGAGTGATCTGGCGGAAAAGCATTATGAAGAGGTGGAGAATATGTACCAGCAGATGCGGGGCTGGAGACATGACTATAAGCATCATATCCAGACCATGAAAGCCCACCTTGCTCTGGGACAGTATCAGGAACTGGACGACTATCTGGGAGATCTGGATACGGATCTTACGGAGATGGATACCGTACTGAAAACGGGAAATGTGCGGGTGGACGCTATGCTGAACGCCAAGCTGGCGGTGGCAAAGGCCCGGGGAATCCGGGTGAACGCCAAGGCAGTGGTGCCGGAGCGGCTGGCGATAAATGAGGTGGATTTGTGTGTGATTATCGGTAATCTGCTGGACAATGCCATGGAGGGATGCGGAAAAATAACAGAAGAAAGGCAGTTTATCCGTGTGTATATGGAGGTATTAAAGCAGCAGCTTTATATCTATGTATCCAATTCCATGGGGGATCAGATCAGCCAGAAGGGGGGACAATATCTGTCAACCAAGCGCGGAAATCATGGCTTCGGCTTAAAGAGGATTGACCGGACAGTGAAAAAATATAACGGATTTTTGAACCGGCAGCACGAGGAAGGGGTTTTTGCCACCGAGATCATGCTGCCGCTGGCATAAGGAAACCATTGGTGCGCAGAAGAAACCCTTTTGTGCACTTTTTTTCCGCTCTGTTACCCGCTGTGTTAGAATCGTTCTGTACAATGACCGGAGGCACTGCTTTACCGACTGCCGGGGAAATGTCCGGCATGAATTAAAAAACAATGGTATACAGAGATCCGTATGGGAGGCGATGTGGATGGACGAAATCAGACAAAGAAACGACAACATGGTGCAAAACGCATGGTATCTGGCAAAGGAAAGCTGGAAATGGGACAAAAGGATACTGCTGTTTCTGGGGATTACCACGCTGACAGGGATTGCCCTGCCGGTGTTTGGAATCTATCTGCCCAAGGTGGCGGTGGATTTGCTGCTGCAAAGGGCGGATGCGATGAGGGTGCTGCAGGTTCTGGGCAGTATGGTGGGCTGTATGCTGATTCTGCAGGGGGTTCACGGCGATCTGTCCAAGAGGGCTTACTTACATCACAATGGGTGTAGAAACACCTTTTTCATCCAGAGGCTGTTTCTGGTATCTCTGCAATGTAAATATTCCTACACCGAGGACAGTGATTTCTACAAACTGTACAGGCGCGCCATAAACGCGGTGCGCAGCGGGGATGCCAGCGGCCCTTCTGTGTTTTTCGATCAGATACCGAGGCTGGTGACAGGAGTGGCCTGCTTCTTTTTGTACTCGGGTATATTGGCCAGGCTGCATATTCTGGTAATCGTATTGCTGCTTCTTACTTCGCTGGTAACCTATTTTTTCAGATACCGGGAAAATATCTGTTATGAGCGCACCAGGGATGCGTATGCGGTGGCGGAGAAGCGGCTGTATTACACCATCGGGGGATGCAGGAACAGCCGGACCGGAAAGGATGTCCGGGTCTATAGTATGAAGAACTGGCTGATAGGACAGATCCAGAGATTCCAGGGGGAGGAGAGGGAAATCCTGAAAATCCGCCGCAGAAAGGGATACGAGACGCATCTGGTGGGCTGTGGACTGAACTTTCTCCGGGACGGATTTGCATATGCCTATCTGATTGTACAGACTCTGCAGGGGAAGATCGGTGTGGGTGATTTTATGCTGTTCTTCGGTGCCATTACAGGTTTTTCCGCATGGATCACCGGCCTGGTGGACCAGATGAGTATGCTCAAGACCGCCAATGTAAAAATGAACGATCTGCGATCCTTTCTGGATATTCCGGCGGAGGATGCGGACAGTGGGGAGTGTGAATTGCAGAATGTCTCTGAAGGGGTGGAGATTGCCTTTGAACATGTGAGTTTTGCATACCCGGGAAGCGATAAAGAAGTGATTTCCGATCTGAGTTTCCATATCCGGAAAGGGGAGCATGTGGCACTGGTGGGACTTAACGGGGCAGGAAAGAGCACGCTGCTGAAGCTGATGATGGGGATGTATGAGCCTTCCGGCGGAAAAATCCTGCTCAACGGCACGGACATTACAAAACTCAGAAAGAGGGATATTTACCGCCTCTATTCCGCCGTGTTCCAGGAAACCATGATATTGCCCGCCATGATAGATGAGAATATCGCCCTGAAACCGAAGCGGGACTTGGACAGGAAGAGGGTGGAGCAGATGCTCAGCCTGGCGGGGCTTGACGAGGATTTCGCCCAGCGGAATATTACCCTGGACAGCTACATGACGGACCGGCTGGTGGAGGACGGGATTTATCTGTCCGGAGGACAGGAACAGAAATTCCTGTTGGCGCGGGCATTGTATAAGGACGCGCCGGTGCTGCTTCTGGACGAACCTACAGCGGCTCTGGATCCGCTGGCCGAGCAGGAGGTCTATGAATCCTATCAGAAACTGTGCCAGAACAGGACGGCGCTGTTTATCTCCCACCGTCTGGCCAGCACCCAGTTCTCGGATTGGATTATGTTTTTGCAGGACGGACGGATCATAGAGCAGGGCAGTCACCAGGAATTGCTGGAAAAGGGCGGTGAGTATGCCAAACTGTATGAATTGCAGAGTTATTATTACAATCAGGCAGAGGACGCCCAGATGAGAGAGGAGGCCGGCTATGCAGGTGAATAGTAAGGACATAACGGAAAAGTTGACTTTTCGGGAAAAGAAGGCGGCGGTATCACGCTTGCTTAAAGAGATCCATCTGCTGGCTCCCACTTTTATCGTGGTCACTGTTATGAAGCAGCTGTGCAGCGTTTCCGTAGGTTATATCGGTATCTATATTTCCACAATGGTGCTGAGTGCGCTGCAGGAGGGGACTTCCGCCGAAATCCTGATTCCCAGAGTGATGTTGTGGATGCTGGCCACATTGGTGCTGTATCTTCTTATGGGAAAACTTTCCAATGAAAGTGAAGTGATCAAAAGCCATTCCTGGGAACTTCTGGACGCCCGAATGGCGATTAAAAATATGGAGATGAACTACCCGGATCTGGACAGTCCCTATGTGAACAAACTGTACAGCCGCATGGAAGAGGACAATCGCTGGGGAAGCGGAATCCACGGAGGTTTTGATAATCTTGAAAAGCTGTGTTATCAGATGTTTAACGCCCTTTTCGCGGTGGGAATGCTGCTCCCTGTTCTGCATCAACTGCTTACGAAGGGAAACACATTGACTTATGTCTTTTTTGCGGTGCTGGTGCTGATTATTCTCTGCAACGGCCTGGGAGAGAGTTATTTTGGGAAAAAAATCACGGAATATATGGCGCTCTGGACCAATGACAAACCCGAGGAAACCAATCTGATGTGGTACTATGCGGTGTACGACGGAGTTTCCATGGAGAATCGCAAGGATGTGAAGCTGTATGATGTAGAGGATTTGCTGAAGGAATATACCTTTGTCCATGGCCGGGAATTTTTGAAATACAAGGATAAACTGGTGGCGGGTACCAGCGGACGCCGGGAGTTTGTGGTCAATATTTTAAATGCCGGCGTCAGGGGCGTCTGCTATCTCTTTCTCACCCTGATCGCGGCGGGCGGCGGTATTGCCGCGGGCATGCTGGTCCGGTATGTGGCCTGCTTTGAGAGGCTGACAAACTCTGTCCAGAATATACTGCATGACGCCCAGGCATTCCTTCTGGTTGCCCGCAGGCAGAGTACTACTTTTGAATTTCTGGATATTCAGGGAAGTTTTCACGAGGGAACACTGCCGGTGGAGAAACGGAGCGACAATGAGTACGAGGTGGAGTTTCGGGATGTATCTTTCCGATATCCGGGACGGGAAGAATACGCGCTGCGCCATTTTAATCTGAAGCTGCGGATCGGTGAGCGCATGGCTGTGGTGGGCAGGAACGGGTCGGGCAAAACCACCATGATCAAGCTGCTCTGCAGATTGTATGAGCCCACGGAGGGGGCAATCTACTTAAACGGAGTGGACATCCGCAAGTTTGACTACAGTGAATATATGCAGCTCTTTTCTGTGGTGTTTCAGGACTTTTCCCTGTTTGATTACTCCATAGCGGAGAATGTGGCGGCAGGGAGGCAGTACGATGGGGGAAAGGTGCGGGACAGCCTTATACAGGCGGGATTTGGAGAACGGCTGAAGGGATTATCCGGCGGAATAGAAAGCCTGATCGGCAAAGGCTTTGACGAGGAAGGCATTCTCTTTTCAGGGGGAGAGCGGCAGAAAATCGCCATTGCCAGGGCCTTGTATAAGGACTCTCCGTTTATCCTGCTGGATGAGCCCACCGCTGCCCTGGACCCGGTTGCGGAGTATGAGGTATACTCCGCCTTTGATGAGATGGTGCAGGGCAAAACGGCCATCTATATCAGCCACAGGCTTTCCTCCTGCCGTTTCTGCGACGACATCGTGGTGTTTGACCAGGGAAAGGCGGTACAGCGGGGGAGCCACGGGGCCCTGATGGCGGACCGGGAAGGGCTGTATTACGCTCTGTATACAGCCCAGGCCCAGTATTATGAAAGCAATGCAGGACAAAAGGCGGAATGCTGACGGTTCATTTCACAGACTAGTTCAGCCGGAATTTGCGCACCAGATTATTCATCAGCAGGGACTGTTTAGACAGTTCCTGCGAAGTGGCGGCGCTCTCCACCGAAGTGGAGGAGGTATCCTGGACTACGGAGGAAATCTGGTTAATTCCATCTGTAACCTGGGAAATGGCTTCGGTCTGGCTCTCTACGGCCTCTACCACCACATTCATTTTAACGGATACATTCTGGGCTATGGAATTTGCCTTATTCAATGACTCCGTTACTCTGCTCACAACCTGGCTGCCCTCCATTACGGTGGCAATAGAGCTTTCAATGAGTTCTTTGGTGGCTTTGGCAGCTTCGTCGGATTTGGAGGCCAGACTGCGCACTTCACTGGACACCACGGCAAAGCCTTTTCCGGCACTGCCCGCCCGCGCGGCTTCCACAGAGGCATTAAGGGCCAATATATTGGTCTGAAAAGCGATACCCTCTATGGTACTGATGATTTTGCTGATTTCTGCGGAGGAACTGGAGATTTTCTCCATTGCGCTATTCAGTTCTTTGACATAATCGACGCTGATTCCCAACTGCGCGTCAGCCTGATTCGCAAAGAGTCCCGCTTCCTCCGCCGCTGCCGCAGTCTGCCGGGCATTCTGCGCAATACCGGTCACAGTGGAGGAAAGTTCGTGGATGGCGCTGGCCTGTTCTGTGGCTCCCTGGCTCAGGGACTGGGCTCCCGTGGATACCTGACCGGCGCTGGAGGCCACTGTTTCGGCGGATTGGCTGATCTGAAGGAGCGTATCTCTCAGGGAACCGTGGATTGCCTTCATGGATTTTTCGATGGCCACAAAATCTCCCCAGTATGTGCGGGTGATATTTTCGCGGAAATCCCCCTGTCCCATCTTGCCCAGATGGTGGGATACATCCTGTACTACATCATTCAGACGGTGCATGGTGGTATCCAGAGCCTTTGTCAACTCGGCAGTCTCATCCCGGGACCTTACCACCGGGGAGGCGGTATGTAAATCACCCTCGGCCAGCTTTTCCAGCCGGAGGACACAGGCGCGGATCGGGCCGGAGATGGATCTTCCCACCAACACCGCTACCGGGAAAGTGGCCAGTACCACAAGAAACACGACAAGGATTGTGAGCAGGATGCTTCGGTCCAGAGTGGATTTAAACTCTCTTTGACTGGCCTCGATGGCGATGCTCCATTGCTGGTTGCCATCAATGGGAGCAAAGCCCACAAACTTATTGTCGCCATAAAAAGTATAGGCGCCGAAGCCGGTTTCTCCCTGAATCATGCGCTGATTTACCGCGGCTACATCCGCCACGCTGGCATCCGTCTTAGATGCTTCAATCATATTGGAACCGCTTTCCACCACAGAGCGCTCCCGGTGGCCGATCACATTGCCTTTGTTGTCCAGGATATAGGCCACGCCGTCATTGCCCATGGACAGATTGACTACAATATCCGACAGGAAATCGGCATTGATGCCGCCGTAAACCACACCCTCAAAACGACCGTCGATGATGATGGGAACCTCCAGCAGGAAGATCATCCGCTGACCGTCATTCATAATGTCGGAAATATAGGGTTTCATGTTTTCTTTGCACTGCTGGAAATATTCTTCTTCAGCGTAGTTGTAGCCAGTGGAGGATAAACCGTCGGCATCCATCTTACCGGTGTATATAAATCCGTTGCGGCTGGCAATTTCATCCCGGACAGGAACCAACTCCGGGGCGTCCGGGGCGGATTCGCGGAAAATATCGGAGGCGGCAGCCTCCTGCAGGGCCGTCCAGTAATTATCCATACGCCACTCCACTGCGTCCGCCGCCATCTGTGTGGCCGGTCCCAGGGTCTTTGTCATCATATCATCGATTCCGGCGGCGTTTAGCAGGGCTGTGATCACGCCGATCAGCACTGATCCGACCAACATTACCGACAGCATACTGATTTGGATTTTTGATTTGATAGACTTCATGATTACATCTTCCTCTCATTCATTTTCGAACAGGAGAAATGATTCAGTCAGGTGCAAACCATTCGTGAGTGCCTACTCCTGTCTTCCCCCATCTTAGCATAAATCCTTGGAATGTTCAATTCATAAATTGCAGGAAAAACAGACACAATTTCACTACAGCCGTCGAACAGGGCATTACATAGATATTGTCTTTCCCGGACAAATAATGTATAATGGTAATGTTCACGGAGGGGAAAGCGGATACGCAGGGATCCGCACAGCAGTGTACCAGGAGACTATTTGGGAGAAGGAAACATATGAGTGAATGCGGTATTCAGATTCCTGATGTAATGTATTTTTCAGCACCATGGGATATCAAAGCCGAATACATTTCGGCGGAAATGACAGGCCAGGTGTTTATGTCTCCGTGGATTGGTATTTCTTCCCTGTTTGTAATTGACAGATTCCGGGAAGGGGGCGCATATTTTGAAAGGACATTGCTGGAACACAATATGGAATTGGTATCCAGTAAATATAATATAGATTACGATGAGTGGTATAGTGATTCTGACAGGCTGACATTGCCCTTAAAGGAAGCGCATCTGCGGCACAATGTGGAAGCATTTCGGCATGTGGCACCCCTGCAGTCCATCTCATCGGGTTATATCTACAAACTGGATGTATCCGGCATAAAGGAAGAACTGCAACTTTATGTCACACAGGATGCGGACAGGGAGCTTGTGTACAGCGGGAAAGAAAAAATACCCGTGATGGAAAAAATATTCCATACCATTCACTGGGAATTATCCTACGGGGAACATTCGTCATTTTCCGGGATACTTTCAGCCAGGGAGTTGGTTTCGGGAGTGGTGCGGGAGGTACTTTTATCAGATTTAATCAATGAAAATTAATTGATATAAATTTGTCTTTCCCTATTTTGGCATAAATCCTCTGGATGCTCAACTCACAATTTCACTACATGATTTCTATGACAATATGAATCATATCGCCGTCCTTTTTGCCGATTTTCTGGCGGATGGATTTCAGCACGCCTATAATATAGCATATGTTTCCATCCGGCGTTTTTACGCCCATATTCACGATACTGCCGTCGTAGGGCTGGCCGTCAAACAGGGCATGTACCCTGATTCGTCCCTTGCCGAATTTTTCCCTGATATCCCAAGGGAATATTACATAGGCTCCGCCCTTTTCAGGCAGTTCATGAAGTATTTCATCGTATTCAAATCGCTCTGTCATATTTTCCTTTCCGCCGTGCCGGCTTGCTGCGCAGTTTTTCTTATATTATAGCTATTATAGCAAAAATGGTTTTTTTTAAAAGCGGTGTTTGACTGTTTCCGCTGGGAAAATTCTTTTGCAGACGCTTTTTACTTGACTCTGCCGTTGGGGAAGCGTTTATACTATAAATATAGAAATGCAGGAGGGAGGATTTTTTATGGGGGAACTAATTAAAATAAGGGAAATATCATCAAAATATGATGTCTCTGCCCGCACGCTACGGTATTATGAGGATATGGGATTGCTGAGCAGCACGCGGAGCAGCGATTACACGTACAGATTGTATGATCAGGAGGCAGTTGGAAGGGGTCACACAGGAAGACACGGCTCCCTATGACCTGATTACATTTGAGGGGGGACTGTATGCCTCCGCCATGTCTGTGGACGGGGATGATGATATTGGCGGCAGGATTTATGAAGGGATACGGAAGTGGCTGGAGGAGAGCGGATTTGAATCGGACGAGCGCCCGGGACACAGAACCATGGGACATATGGTCAACCCCACGGAGGAGATCAGGCAGGCGCTGGGGTATCATCAGATGGAAATCTTTGTTCCCATCAAAATACGGTCCCGGCATTGGAGGAAAGAAGGATGAAGGATACATATTCAGTCAGCGAATGGGCTATAATACGCCGCAATGAACTGGTAGATATTCCCAAGGAGTTGCCGATCCATTCGGATTTTCTGCGGACCCTTACGCAGGAGGAATTTGAACGCGCTTTCAGGGAGATTGGACAAATGTTTTGGCAAATATATTCCGACATGGCTGAGACGCCGGAAAACTTTGGCATGCCTTTGTACAGAACAGGAGAGTACGATTATTTTTCAAAGCAGGCTCGGGAAGCCCGAACAGCGCCCTGGAATCTGTTCTATTTCCTGCTTTGCCTGTTTTCCTGCGGTGAATGGAAGGAAAAACGACTGGCGGCGGATACGGAGGAGATTCGGAGGATCAACCGGGTAAAAAAGACAGGCTCCCTGCTCAAGGCCCTGGAGGACTATGGCTTTATATTTTCCGGGATAAAGAATTATCAATTATCATCCGGATCTTCTCTTGAAGTTGAATATCCGGATGATCCCAATGTGGTGGAAGTTCTGTTTCTCCTTGCTCAAAAGGTAAAAAACACACAAATGAAGGATGTAAAAAATGATTTCTCTCATATGAATATGTTTGTAAATGGGTTCATCGGATGGAACTATAAATTGCTGGCTGAGGATATGAATACCTGCACGCTGGCCCAAGGCTGTGACTATGTGGGGGATAAGATGCACAGCGAAGCGGACAGAGAATTAATCTGCATGATGGACCGCCTGCTGACCGGGATGGGGTATGCAATGAAAAAGGGAGATTTCAACGAGGGGCCTTCCGTAAGATATTACCGGGGAAAATCAAAAGTATATGCGTATGCTTTGAATTCTGACAGAGGGAATTTGTGTCTGGAATTGAGAATCAGGAATGCGGAGAACTGTCTGGAATATCTGAGGCAATGTCCTGACAGAATCGCGGAAATGTTCCGCCACAGCGACAGCGGATGCCGGAACAGGATCAACGGGACCTGCAGGAGCGGGGTGGATTACAGGTTTGAAGGGCAGGAAAAATGGCATTGCGGATGCTGCGGCGCACCGTTTAGACTGCATCCCTGTAAGGAGGATATACCTCATTATATTAAATTGATGGAACTGGGAAACGGATGAGTTTGTACGGCTTGTTAAGGGGAAGCAATTCCGATATATGAGGATTTCAACAGGTGGGGAATGGGGCAAGGAATGACACTCCAGTGCCATTCCTTAGTATGTTGATTTAATATTTAGCCTGTTTCTTTTGTCTGCCAAGAATAAAAAGCATTACTAACAGAATGATTGGAAATACAAGACCAACGCTTATGCCTGCACGAATATTATCTCCCGCATATTGTGTAACACGGCCAACTATACCAGGTCCAATGCTTCCGCCCAAATCTCCTGCCATAGCCAGCAGCGCAAACATAGCCGTTCCGCCTGCAGGGAATTTCTCAGATGAAATACTAATTGTCCCGGGCCACATAATACCGACGGAAAAGCCACACACAATACAGCCAATAAGGCCTATCAATGGATTTGCCGATAATGAAGCGAAAAGATAACATGTAACACATAAGATTCCGGAACCTGTCATAAATTTCATCAAATCCATTTTGTCACCATATTTTCCGAATATTACACGGCTTATTCCCATTGTAACCGCAAACATACAGGGACCAGCTAAATCTCCTATCGTTTTCGATAATCCCAATGCTGCTTCTGCATATGCCGACGCCCATTGTGCCATAGCAAGTTCTGATGCACCAGAGCAGATCATCAAACATACCGCCAGCCAGAATAATGGTGTTTGAAATAATTTTTTTATTCCCATTCCATTCCCTTCAGCTACTAAATGTTTAATTGGGCATGTTGCAAAATTATAGATATTGACTGCAGGAATAAGGGCCCATAGTACAGCCAGCCACTTCCAACTATTCATTCCGAATATCAGGAAAAACAGGGTAGATATCAAGATCGTTCCCACTGCCCCCCAACAGTAGAAAGAGTGGAGCAAACTCATTGTCGCTTCTTTATTCTCAAACGGACATGCTTCTACAATAGGGCTGCAGAGTACTTCAATCAATCCGCTTCCGATTGCATACAGGATTACACTGCATATAATTCCAATAAACGGAATGGGTAATATATCCGGCAGAAATGCCAGACCAATCAGTCCGGCCGCGGCACATATTTCGGAGGCTACAATACACACACGATATCCAATCCTGTCCACATATTTTGCACAGAACAAATCCACTAAAAGCTGAGTAAAGAAAAAACATGTAGAAATCAATGCAATATTTCCAAGAGAAATATTGTAATCATAATGAAATTTTAAAAACAGCAGCGGCGCAAAGTTAGCAGCTATTGCCTGCGTAATAAATCCTAAGTAACAGGCGGTTTTTGTTCTTTGATAATTTGGCATAATACCTTTGTTCCCTTCTTCCCTTTTCTTGTGGCGATCAACATCCTTCTAATGCATATTTTTATGTCGCTTTCATACTGCCATTTAAATTCCGCGTTTCGCCACCTTGCTTCCTTTTTTGAATTATATACTATGGAACTTCGCTTTTCATTGATTTATATCCGATATTTATTGTATAATATCGTAAGAACGTATATCGGGAGAGGGTTCGCTTATGAATTTCAATACATCGTATAACAAGATTGTGACAGATGAAAACTTGATGGAAACGGTAAAGCATGGAAGCATTGGCTACCCCTTTCACTTTTATTATGACAATTTAGCCCTGTTTGACTTTCACTGTATTGAATGGCACTGGCATACCGAATTGGAGTTCGTTTATATTGAATCAGGAACTGTGACTTTTTGGATTGGAGAAAAACAGTTTATTTTAGCGGAAGGAAATGGCGTATTCATTAATTCTAAAATCCTTCATCGCTTCTATTCTCCAGCTGAAGCTGTTATTCCAAATTTTTTATGTTTGCCTTCTTTTATTGCTGCGGAAGATAGTTTTATATATCAAAAATATATTTTACCGATTATTTCTTCCGCCTTATTTTTCCTGATTTTTGATGCGGAAGTTCCCTGGCAGGCGGAGGCTTTATCCATTATCAGGCAGATCATTGCTGCGCAGGAGGGGGTCTCATCCTGCGAACTTGCCACCGCATCTCTCATTCAAAGGCTTTGGTTGGAGATATATGAAAATGCGGATATTACATATACGAAAGACCATATAAATGATTCAGCTTCTTCGCAGGCAAGATTACAGTTGATGATGCAGTACGTTCATCAGAATTATTCCCATGATATTTCATTAGAGGACATTGCAGGGCATGCAAGGATCAGCAAAAGTACCGTATTAAACCTTTTCCATAAATATTTACACATTACTCCGATAAACTACCTTATCAATTATCGTTTAAATGAAGCCGCCCGATTACTTTCAAAGACCGAGAAAAAAATCAGTACTATTTCTGATGAAACAGGATTTAATAATGTAGACTATTTCTGCAGATTATTTAAAAAGCATTATCATTTAACGCTGACTGAATACCGGAAAAAGAGATCGTTTTTTAGCGGAATGTGCAATAATAGTAGATAAAATTACGTCTGAGCGGTATAATCTAAAGGATATAGAATGCGGCAAATTTGAATGCAGCGGTGGATACGATTATGAAAACTTTGATATTAAACGGCTTGCCAAGAATAAATAGTGATACTAACAGTCTTACTATCAAGATTTTTCAGAATTAACTGGAAAATTATTGGATGTTGGGTTTATTATAATCTTTTTGCAGAGAATCAATATTAAGCATTTGAGACGAGGGGAATTGAAATGGAGCAAATTGAATTGATAAAACCGGGAATGGAGTATGCCGACGATATATGGGATTTTCGTCAGGAAATTTTAGATTGTGACGCAGAGAGTGAAGACCAGTTTGCAGGTTGTATATTATTGGATGTAAGTGTGTCCGCTGAAGAGTGGATCAAAATGTGTGAGCTCAGAATGAGTGAAGAAACATGTGTTAAGGCAGGTACATCGGTTCCTTCCAATATGTATTTAGCCGTTCGGAAAAATGATAACAGAGTTATAGGTATTATAGATTTGCGTCACCATATAAATCATCCGATTCTTGGAACATGGGGAGGACATTGTGGATATTCGGTACGTCCTTCTGAACGAGGCAAAGGATATGCCAGGGAAATGCTTCGCCTGAATATACGAAATGCGAAAGCATTAGGAATTTCCAAACTTCTTATTACATGTGATGTAAAGAACATGGCCAGCGAAAAAACCATACTTGCTAACGGCGGTGTTTATGAGGAAACCATAGAAGTTGATGGATGTAAGATGAAAAGATTTTGGATCGAGGTTAATGATTAGGCAAAAAAGAGTTTTCTTTCCATAAATAGGATAAGCAAACTCTTTTTTATTACATTCTTATTTTTTCAACCCTCAGTTTTCACTGTCATATTCATTTTAGCATGTAAATACATAAAAGTAAATTATTTTGAAAGTACATGTTCAAAAAGTGATTCAATAAAAATGTAATCAGCCGCATCGGGTCACTCCCCGTGCGGGAGTGTGGATTGAAATTCCCAGGCCTCGACGCTGCTGTTCTCCCAGGCAGTAGAAAGGAAAAATCCCGAAAGGATGTTAAGTGCAATAATAGCGCACCGCCCTGTTTCTCTAACGGAAGCAGGGAATACAACAGTGATTTGGTCATTTAAAAAATCATAAGGGGCATTTTCCAGTATACATACCGGATCAGTTGCAGGCCATGATCCAATGCCCCAAAGCTCCAAATCAAATGAGGTAAAATTGCCTCTCAATATATTTACAATTTCCCTTGACCTTGCCCCTGGGACATGGTTTATACTTTGCCTGAAATGATTCCAGAAACATTCCGGCATAGGCTGGCAAATCATAAGGAGTATATTTTGGGCGTGATAAAAAAACTGATTCGAAAGCATAGAGTTCTGTTTTTTACAGCAGTTTTTCTCACATTTCTATCGGTGTTTCTCAATTTGTGCTGGAATAAGTTCCTGATGGAACTGCTGGACGGGTTGGGAGATTCCGACGTTTTTCCCACGCAAAGAGGAATGGCGTCGTGGTTTTGGACAAGAGTGGGATGGATTGTTCTGCTGCATACGATAAGTGAATTTGCATCCACCGGCCTGGCCTCCTGCGTCTGCGAGCGTTTTGCCCATGACCTGCGGATGGGATATGTGAGATATTATTTGCAAAACGATGTCCGTACCCTGTCCGCGCTGAAAGCAGGGGAGGAGCAGTCTGCCATGCAGAATGAATTAAAGGACATCTCAGACTATTTTCGTGAGAACCTCTTTTCCTTTCTGAAACAATTTGCCGCCTTTGGGGTGACGGCTCTCTTTCTGCTTCGCCAGAATCCTCAACTGGCTCTGGTTTCCACGCTTCCCGCTTTTCCCCTTATGGCTTATTGCTTTTACACAGGCAGAATTATCAAAGGCTGCACGGAACGATGCCAAAGGAGTAAAAAACAGATAAACGGATTGGCGGATGTCCTTCTGGAATTGTTTCCGGTAATTCAGGTATATGATGCTTACAGCTTAATCCGCCATGCCATGAGCAGGCGCATTCTGGATTGGCAAAGCGCCAATATCAGGAGGGAAAAGATTTCAGCCAGCCTCATGTCCCTGTCCGGCCTGCTTTCCTTCCTGCCTCTATTATTATTGCTTGGATTTGGAGGAACTATGGTTCTAAGGGGCCGGATTGGCATCGGAACTTTCTATATCTTTATCAATCTGTCAGGATGCGTCTCAGGGTTTTTACAAAACATGCCCAACATCTATGCCGGTTTCAGACGATTTGAGGCATCCCTTGAAGGTCTTGGGGATAAGCTGGTATTTGAAAAACAAAAAGAGAATGCGAGATGCGGAAAGGGGAAAAATGTGCCCATATGCAATTAATCTGGAGAATATATCCTATGCCTACGAGGGGGGGACGGTACTGAAGAATCTGTCTCTTAAAGTAAGGGCCGGAGAACATGTGGGCATTCTGGGGGACAGCGGATGTGGAAAAAGCACTCTGCTCAAGATTGTGGCGGGCCTTTACAAACCGGACAGCGGAACGATCACCGTTGCGGGAGAGCGTTGGCCCGGAAAAATAAGGGGAAAGGTAGCTTTGGTAATGCAGCAAGGCTGTCTTTTTCCCCTGTCCATCCGGGACAATATTTCCTGCGGCCATGAAATCCCGGAAGAAAAGTTGTGGGCTTCCTGCGAAAGCGCCAGTCTCACCCCATGGATTGCCGGGCTTCCGAACGGGCTGGACACCTATGTGGGAGAACGGGGAAATCAGGTGTCCGGCGGTCAGGCGCAGCGGATTCAGATTGCCAGGGCCATCTGCAAGGATGCCCCGGTGATACTGCTGGACGAGCCGGTTTCCGCCCTGGATCAGGATACAGGGCATTCCGTCTTACAGGCGCTCAACAAACTGACAGAGGGAAAGACCGTAATTCATGTCACCCACCACCCGGAGACATTGGAGGACGGTTATGTACTCTACCGTATGGAAGGGGGAAGACTATATTGTGAATGATTTATGCAGACTACTGAAGCGGTTGGGTATCCGAAGAAAATATATAATGCTCCTGCTGCTGAGATCTCCTTTTGATGCGCTCCGAACCTGGATGCAGGCAGATCTGTTGAAAGCCGTGTTTTATTGTATAGAGACGGAGGATGCGGGCAGGCTGCCAGGGCTATGTATATGGGCGGGCTTGCTGTGCGCCGCGCTCTTTTTGTATAACGGAACCATATGGGGGATTTATGCGTCCTTTGCCGCCAGGACAGAGGCCCGGCTTCTAAAAGAAATGACGGATAGAATTATGTCCCTGCCCTATAACCGGGTACATGGACAACGCAGCGGCGAATGGCTTACAAAGCTGAACAGCGACATTCAGGCGACAGTTGCCATGATGAATGGCCCTCTGAATATCCCCCATGCAGTGACAGCCTTTGTCAACACGGTTCTGGCCTCTGTCCTGATGCTGAAGGGCAGCCCGGGCCTGCTGGGACTGACCTGGTTGTTTATGCTTCCGCATTTGCTGTTCAACTACCGGTTGGTGCTGAAACGCCTCCCCGCATTGCGGGAGGAGAGCCGATACGCTATGGCGGACGTCACATCGCTGGTAAAACCCCTGGTTGCGGACGCGGAGGCCGTTTGGCTATATGATGCAGGCGGCCTTCTGCTGCACAAATGTGAAGAGCACAGCCGCAGGCTGATGAGAACCAATTTGAAAATGGCTTTGCGGATGGGACTGAGCGATATGCTGTCCCGCCTGTTTGGAATCGGCGGCTACCTTGCGGTACTTTTGACTGGTCTTGAAATGACACGCAATGGGACAATGGCTTTTTCCGATGTGGTATCATGCTTTCAGATCCGAGGGGCCATCCTGGCAGGCATGTCCATGCTGATCGTCAGTGCGTCAAATATAAAGGCCAATTCGGTCTCCGCAATGAAAGCAAAACATGCTCTGGAAAAGTAACAACATGTATTTTGGCTTTGGACAGGGGATTATGGATCTCCATGGAGGATGCATATGAAAAAGGATCTCATGCTGATCGGGGAAATCGCGGACTTTTTCGGGGTTTCCAGAAAAGCCATCCGCTTCTATGAAAAGAAAGGCATTATTAAGCCTGTGGAGGTGGACGCTCAAAACGGATACAGATATTACAGCGCCGCCCAGGTGCAGCAGCTAAACGCGCTGTTGGAACTCAAGGCATTGGGCTTTTCACTGGAAGAAATCAAGTCCGTTCTGGACGGGGATACCACCAAAGAAGGGCTGCAGGAAGCTCTGGCAAAAAAGCGGCAGGCATGGCAGGAAGCCATGGAAACAGCCAGGTATAAGTCGGCATGTCTGGAGAACATTCTGAGTAATCTGCGCAATTCCCGGGATGCCGACAAGCTGACGGAACTGACCGACAACGAGAGGGCATGGCTTCTGGTAAAAATGGTGTGCATCGAGGATGTGAGGGCGCAAAAAGCACTGAGTGAGGCGCTGTGGCTGTAACATGGAGTTTATTACAGCAGCTTCCGGGTGATGGCTTCGGCTGTGGAAGAGCGGGCCCCGGCATAGAATTCAGGATTGCGCTTGCAGAAAAGGTAAAACAGGCATTCGATCAGGAAGAGCTGCCCCATCTTGGCGGCCACGGAACCGGACTGAAGGGGGCTTTCGTTGTAGCCGCAGAGAAGCACCACATCCGCGAATTCAGTGGCCCGGGACTTGGGAAAATGGGTGATCAATATCACCGATACATGTTGCTTTTTCGCAATGTGCATAATATCCTCCATATCCCTGGTGGACCCGGAATAGGAGAAAAAGAGGATAACATCTCTCTCTGATGCCAGAGCAATCTGAAGAGCCTGCATATGGGAATCCTCCACATGTACAAAGCGGGAGGTGGCAGTGGAGAAACGGGCCCAGGCTTCCATGGCCATGACCATGCTGCTTCCCTGACCAAAACAGAACACCCGGTCCGCGCCGGAGAGAAGATCCACCGCTCTGGAAATCTCGTTCTCGTCCAAAAGTTCCATGGTCTCATTCAGGGAGAGGACGTTGGCGGCGTGCAGTTTGCCGAAAATGCTGCCCGGCGAATCCTCGGAGGTGATGGTTTCGGAGGATTCCAGCGGTTCGCCCATATCCGTGACATAGGCCGCCTTGGCCAGGGCCAGCTTCAGATCGTTGTAGCCGGACAGCCCCAGACTGTGACTGAAGCGGGTAATGGAAGCCTCCGACACGCCGCTGTTTTCCGCCAGGCTGGAGATGGACAGATACTGGGTGTCATGGGCGTTGGCAAAGATGTAATCCGCCAGCCTTTTCCCGGAGCGGGTAAGAGAATGATACTGCTCCGTAATCTGTTCCAATATATTTCCGGCCATGCCAATCACCTCCCCTGTTCCAGAACAGCCGCTCCCAGCATACCGGCGCGGTTGCCCAGTTCTGTTTTTTGTACTTTCACATGCCGAAAGGACGGCATGATATTTCGGTACAATGTCTCCCTGATCTGCTCCGTCACATAGGATTGTTCCATGACGCCGCCTCCCAGAAGGATGCAGGAGGGATTCAGCATATGTACGATGGTGGTGAGGCCATACACAATTTCTATAATCCACCGATCCACAAGCTGCCGGACAGGGGGCTCTTCCATGCGCTGGAAGATCAGCCGCCCGTTCGACAGGGCGGGATCCAGCTTCCTGGCATCGTTTACCAGGGCGGTGGTGGAGGCATATTTTTCGTAACATCCTGAAAACAGATCCTGCCCGGCATTGCGCTGCTCGGGATGGGTGACCATGGCACCGAATTCCCCGGCGGAGAAACTACTGCCGGAGAACAGTTTTCCGCCGGTAAAGATCGCGCCGCCCACCCCTGTGCCATAAGTCAGGCAGACGAAATCGGAGTGTTCTCTGCCCGCGCCGAAAGCGGCTTCACCGATGGCGGCAGCGTTGACATCGTTTTCCACGGCGGTGGGCACCTGGAATTCCTGTTCCATGATATCTTTCAGAGGGGTATTCGTGTAGTCGGGGATGTTTGCGTTGGCATAGAGGATGCGGCCTCGGACAGGGTCAACCTGTCCGGCGGTGCTGATACCGATGCGCTGAAAGGGATGGCGCTGCCGGTAGTCCGCAATCAGTTCTTTGGCCCGTTCCACCACATGGGGGCCGCCCTGCTTTGCCTCTGTGGGTATTTCCCTGATTTCCGTCAACTTGCCGTCTGTATATAGGCCGGACTTGATGGCCGTGCCGCCTATGTCAAGAACCATTGTAGTCATAACAATCCTCCGTATTGGGATTTAGAATGGTGTAAAACCGCTTTCAGTTCCAAATCCTGATCCAGAATCACCACATTGGCATATTTGCCGGGAGTGAGGCTTCCGTATTCATCGTAGATGCCTGCTGCTCTGGCAGAATTGACGGCGGCGCACTTTACTGCGCTGGCCAGAGGGATTCCCATGGTTCGAACGGCGGTGCGCACACAGTCCATAAGATTGGTTACGGAGCCGGCGATGGTGCCGTCCTCCAGGATGGCCAGATTGCCCCGGACCAATACCGATTGTCCTCCCAGGTCATACCGGCCATCTTCCAGGCCCGCGGCTCTCATACTGTCGCTGATCATTACGATTCTGTCATCCCCGAATATTTGGAAGGTAGCCCGCACCACCGACGGATGGACATGCACGCCGTCGCATATGAGTTCTACCATGCAGCGGCTGTCGTCGGCGGCGGCACCGATGGGGCCTGGCGCCCGGTGGCTGAAGGGCATCATTGCGTTGTACATATGGGTCAGTTGGGAGGCCCCGCAGGCGAGGGCTTCCCGGGCAGTGTCATAGTCGGCGGCGGTGTGGGCAATGGAGATGTGCACACTGCTGCAGGCCTCCCGGATAAAATCCATGGCTCCCGGCGTCTCGGGAGCGACTGCCACTGTGCGGATCAGACCGCCGGATGCCTCCTGCAGACGCTCCAACATACCCATGTCCGCAGGCCGGATGTATTTCTCGTTCTGGGCGCCCTTTTTGGCGGCGCTGATAAAAGGTCCCTCCAGATACAGCCCGCAGAGATCCGCGCCTCCTGAGTGGGAATAGTCCCTTGCGCTGCGGCAGATCTGCGTTAATACTTCCTCCGGCATGGTCATGGTGGTGGGGGTGATGGAAGTCACACCCTGGCGCAGTTCATATTCGGCTATGGTCTGCAGGGCTTCCACGGTGCCGTCACAGCAGTCGCTTCCCATGCAGCCGTGGAAGTGGACATCGGTGAGTCCGGGGATCACATATCCTCCCGCCGCGTCCGTCAGGCTTTCTTCCCCGGAGGCTTCCCGGTATGCTTCCTCCGTCACGATCCGTTCATCCAGCATATATACGGATGACGGCTTGAAAGAGCCCTCCTCCTGAAAGACAAGTCCGTTTATGATCTTATGCTTCATATTTCAATCCCTTCTGATTTTAATTCCTTCTGAAATCATCGTTTTGCGTCTCCCCCGCAGGCACACAATGCGGCGCCAGCAGGGGTGACTGTTCGGTTTTTGGCAGCTTCCTGTTATTTTACAGAAAGCAGGCGATGTGGTTTTCCGTGACGCGGCCTACAGCTGGCCGGACAGGGGCAAATCGCACTGCGAAAGCGCCGCCTCGTCTGCTACCAGGATGACGCCGGGGTGGAGCTGCAGGACGGAGGCCGGAACCCTGGGGGTTATAGGGCCGAAAAAGGCGTTTTTCACAATTTCCGCCTTATCCTGTCCGGCTACCAGCAACAGGATATTGCGGGCGGACATAATGGTTCCGATGCCCATGGTGTATGCCTGGCGGGGTACTTCCTCCTCCGAGTCGAAGAAGCGCCGGTTTGCCTGGATTGTACGCTCCGACAATGTGACGCAGTGGGTCTCCTTCTCAAAGATATCCCCCGGCTCGTTGAAGCCGATATGCCCGTTATGGCCCAGCCCCAGAAGCTGGAGATCCGCCGGGCCCACGGCGCGCAGAATCTCGTTGTATTTCCGGCAGGCCGTCTGGCTGTCAGCTTCCATACCATCGGGGACATAGGTCATGCGTTTGTCTATATTCACTTTATTGAACAGGTTTTCATCCATGAAATAGCGGTAACTCTGGGAATTGTCCGGTGAGATCCCCTTATATTCGTCCAAGTTGACCGTGGTGACCCGGGAGAAGTCCAGATCTCCTTCCTGATTCATCTGTACAAGCCGGCGGTAGGCGCCTATGGGCGTGGAGCCTGTGGCAAGACCCAACACGCAGTCCGGCTTCATGATGACCTGCGCGGCGATAAGGTTTGCGGCCTTCCGGCTCATGTCATCGTAGTCCCTGGTTTTGTAAATTTTCATGATTCCTCCCGTTCTGCCGCAGAGGCGGCGCTGTTTGATAAATCTCTTTACAAATGGAAAATCATGTATAGTATATCATACTTTCCGGATTCTTTCAATGATGATGTTAATCATTTTCAAAATTTAAAAAAGTGAAAATAATTTTCAAAAATGTATTGACAAAAGCACAGTGGCCTCTTACAATAAATTCACAGTAACTTTTACAGGCTTATCACATGCGATTGAGCCAATCGCACAAAAAGGAGGATTTGTTTTATGAAGAAGCGTAAAGTCATGGCGTTGGCGCTGAGTTGTCTGATGGTGCTGTCTGTGGCGGCCTGCGGTAAGGACGGGAATCCGGCTAATTCGAACCAGGTTCCCGGCAGTACGGGTACGGACGCAGGCACAGGCTCTTCAAGCCAGGAAGTATCCCAGGCGGAAGAGGAGAGCACAGAGGTTACGGATATCACCCTGTGGACTTATCCCATCGGCAACTGGGGAGATTCGGCCACGGTGGACGGCCTGATCGCCAGCTTCAATGCGGTACACCCGGAGATCAGAGTGACGGTGGAATATCTGGATTACACCAATGGGGACGATCAGGTGAATACAGCCATCGAGGGCAAGCAGGCCCCGGATATTGTATTGGAGGGACCGGAGCGGCTGGTGGCAAACTGGGGAGCCAAAGGGCTGATGGTAGATCTGGGAGACCTTTGGACGGACGAGGCCAAGGCGGCTATCTATGACTCTGTGGAGAATGCCTGCCAGAATAATGAGGGTGTATTTTACGAGTATCCTCTGTGCATGACAGCTCACACCATGGCAGTCAACAGGGATGTATTCGAGGCGGCGGGAGCGCTGCAGTATCTGGACGAGGCAAACGGAACCTGGACCACGGAGAATTTTATCAAGGCAGTTCAGGCAGTCTACGACAACGGGCAGGCCAATGTGGGAGCCGTGTACTGCAATGGACAGGGCGGCGACCAGGGAACCCGGGCGCTGGTCAACAATCTGTATGGGGGAACCTTTACCAATCCGGAGCACACGGAGTATACCGCCAACAGCGAGGAGAATATCAAGGCGCTGCAGCTCTTACTGGATATGGACGGGATCAATTATGACGCGTCCATAGTAGGCGGAGATGAGATCAATATGTTCTGCAACGGCACGCTGGCCATGGCCTTCTGCTGGAATGTATCTCAGGAGAAAAACAATCTGGACAAGATCGGATTTGATGTGCTGCCCATGGCGTTCCCCTCAAACGGTGATCCCAAACTCTGCGGCGGTATCTGGGGATTTGGCATATTCAACAACGGCGATGAGGCGAAGATCGCGGCGGCCAAGACCTTTATCGACTTCATGGCCAATGACCCCACCCAGGCAGTGGAGAGTGTAAAGGCCTCCAACTACTGGCCCGTAAAAGATCTGGGCAATATCTACGAAGGGGACGAACTGATGACGGAATATGCCAAGTTTGTTCCTTACATGGGCGATTATTACCAGGTGGTAGGCGGTTGGGCGGAAGCCCGCACCGCGTGGTGGAATATGCTGCAGCAGATCGGCGCCGGAACGGAAGTAAAGACTGCCGTGGAGGAATTTGTGACAACGGCAAACCAGGCCGCGGCAAAGTAAGATAAGCCAGGCAGAGTCAATTAAAGCATTTTGTGCGGCTCGCGACCCTTCCCAAGGATATCTGCGGGGAGGGTCGCCTGCATAAGAGATGCGGAACTTATATCAGCATGTCCCCGGAAGGCGCATGGATCGAGATACGGACGCCTTGGCGGCCGGATCTTGATCACCGGAAATATGTGCCGTAGGGGAGATGCGGAACTTATATAGGAGGAATCCTTATGACAGCAGTGAATAAGAATCCCATGAGCAGGGCGCTGGTGCGCAGGGAAACGGTTGCGGGATATGCCTTCATGCTTCCCAGCCTGATATTCTTCCTGGGGTTTGTCATTTATCCCATGGTACAGTGCGTCTATACCAGCTTTTTTGACGCAACCATGAACCGCGAGGACATTTTTATAGGCCTGGCCAACTATAAGGAACTGTTCCAAGACACGGTTTTTCTGGGCGCGCTGAAGAACACTGTATTGATAGTGGTGGTCTCCGTCCCCGTGGTATGCGCCTTTTCCCTTTGGGTAAGTTCCGTGATCTACAATCTGAGGGGGCCTGTATGTTCCGCTTTCCGATGTATCTTCTATCTGCCGGTGGTGACCGGCTCCGTGGCCGTCACGGTGGTATGGAAATGGATGTTCAACAATTACTACGGCATCTTTAACTATCTGGGGACCAGCACAGGGCTTCTGGAGAAAAATATCAACTGGCTGGGGGACGAAAAGTACGCCATCTGGTGTATCATACTGATCCTTCTGACCACCTCGGTGGGGCAGCCCATTGTGCTGTATGTGTCGGCGCTGAACAATGTGGACCAATCCCTGGTGGAGGCGGCGGAGGTGGACGGCGCCGCCAGATTCCAATGCTTCTGGAAGATCAAATGGCCGCAGATCATGCCCACTACATTGTACATACTGGTGATTACCACCATCAACAGCTTCCAGTGCTTCGCGCTGATTCAGCTGCTGACCAGCGGCGGCCCCAACCACAGCACAGATACCATCATGTACTATATCTACTACAATGCGTTTAAACTGTACCGCTATGGATATGGAAATGCAATGGGTGTGGTGCTGGCCATCATCATCGCCGTGCTTTCCGCCCTGCAGTTCAAAATGGCGGAGAGAAAATAGGGAGGAGGGAATAAGCTATGAGACATAAGGGATTTAACCGTTCCGTCTGCTACAAGATCATATCCGTGGCCATTATTGCGGTTCTTGCGTTTACATTCGCGTTCCCCCTGTATTGGATCATCACGGGTTCCTTTAAGACTTCTGCCGCCATCAATGCCACAACGCCCCAGTGGTGGCCCCAGGAATGGGTGCTGGACAATTACAGGAAACTCTTCAGCAGGCAGGTGGCCGCGCTCTGGGAGATACGGATTCCGTTTACGGATATTCATTTCTCCGGGCCCGATGTCCCCGCGGCGGTGAGATGGCTGCTCAACACCGTGTTCATGGCGGTGGCGTCCATGCTGCTCACCTGTGTCACGGCGGCGATGGCAGGCTATGCGCTGGCCAAGAAACGCTTCGTGGGCCGTACTCTGGTGTTTTCCCTGATCGTTTGTGCCATGGCACTGCCGAAGCAGGTGATTCTGGTTCCGCTGCTGCGGGAGATGGCGGCGCTGGAACTGTATAACACCATATGGGCTGTGATTTTTCCCATAGTGGGCTGGCCCTTCGGCGTATTTTTGATGAAGCAATTCGCAGAGGGGATCCCCGGGGAAATGATGGAGGCCGCCAAGATCGACGGCGCAGGGGAATGGAAAACCTTTTATACCATTGCACTGCCGCTTATAAAGCCGGGTATTGGGGCGCTGGCCATCTTTACCTTTATCAATTCGTGGAATGACTACTTTATGCAGCTGATCATGCTGACCAGCACCAGAAACCTGACCATTTCGCTGGGCATTGCGAAATTGCAGGCGGAAAATGCCATGGACTTTGGCCTGATCATGGCGGGCGCGTCGCTGGCGGCGGTTCCCATTATCATTATCTTTCTGATCTTCCAGAAGTACTTTACCAAAGGGATCACCATGGGGGCCGTGAAGGGCTGACATATGCGGGCTGCTATGGACAGCCGGACAGGGGAGAAGTCAGACCCATGATTCAATAGATAGGGTAAAGGGGTGGAATCTATGATATATGCGGAAATAAAGGACCTGGAGCGCTATCGGGGGCTGGGAGCCGGCCTGGACAGGGCCATCGGCTATCTGCTGGGCAACCCGCTGGACGGCCTGGAACCGGGCCGCTACGAGATAGACGGGAACCGGGTTTACATGAATGTGTTCGACTATGAGACCATAGAGGAAGAAGGGGCTTTCTTCGAGGCTCATAAGAAATACGCGGATATCCATATGGTCGTGGCGGGACGGGAACTGGTAGGTGTTTCGGATCTGTCCAGGCTTACGGTGAAGCGTTTTGACAAAGAGGCGGATCTGATGGAAGTGGAAGGCCCGGTGGAGCATTACATACAGCTGATTCCGGGGAAGGCACTGGTCACTCTGCCGGAGGATGCCCATAAAGTGAAACTGGCGGCGGGGATGCCCGCTCCGGTGAGGAAAGCGGTCATCAAGGTATATATGGAGCATATTACGGAATATGCGGGACTCTAACAGGAGGTTGATAGATATGGGAAATATCAGTAAATATCAGGGAATTATCCCGGCATTTTACGCGTGTTACAACGATAAAGGCGAGGTGGACGGGCAGCGGGTGGAATTGCTTACAAGGCATTTTATCAGGAAGGGTGTGAAGGGCGTATATGTGGGAGGTTCCTCGGGAGAGTGCATCTATCAGACCGTGGAGGACAGGAAGCGCACGCTGGAGCATGTGATGCGGGCTGCGGAGGGCAGGCTGACGGTGATCGCCCATGTGGCATGCAACAATACGGCGGAGAGCAGGGAACTTGCCGCCCATGCCCAGAGCCTGGGCGTGGACGCCATAGCTGCCATTCCCCCCATCTATTTTCATCTGCCGGAATATGCCATTGCGGAATACTGGAATGATATTTCCAATGCGGCCCCGGATACGGATTTTGTCATCTATAATATCCCTCAGCTTGCGGGGGTGGCCTTGACGGTTCCGCTGTTCCGGGAAATGCGCAGAAATCCCAGGGTCGCTGCGGTCAAGAACAGCTCCATGCCCACCCAGGATATCCAGATGTTTAAGACGGAAGGCGGGGAAGGATTTGCCGTTCTCAACGGACCGGACGAACAGTTGGTGGCAGGGCTTGCCATCGGGGCTGACGGCGGGATCGGGGGGACCTATGGGGTCATGCCGGAACTCTACCTGAAGATCAAGGAGCTGGTGGACGGGGGAAAGATTCGGGAGGCCCGGGAAGTGCAGGATGCTGCCAATCAGATCATCTACGGCATGTGCGCCTGCCATGGGAATCTGTACGCCGTGATCAAGGAGATCCTGCGGATCCGGGAGGGGCTGGATCTCGGAAGCATCCGCAAACCGCTGCCCGCGCTGATTCCGGAGGATATGGAGCAGGTGCGGGAATGTGTAAAAATGGTGGACGAGGCCGTGGCTCTGGCGGAAAGGCTCGCCTGAACGGGCGGAAGGAGGAACTTTTCATGAAGAAGGAAGAGTTATTCGAGCGGATCAAAGGACAGGTGATCGTCTCCTGTCAGGCGGTTGCGGGGGAGCCTTTGTATGTGGAGGAGAAATCCATCATGTACCTTATGGCGCGGGCCGCCAAACAGGCGGGCGCTCCGGCCATCCGCACCAGCAGTATCCGGGATGTGATTGCCATTCGGGAGGAGACTGGACTTCCTGTGATCGGGCTGATCAAGATACAGTATGAAGGTTTTGAAAGCTATATTACCCCCACCATGAAAGAGGTGGATCAGCTGGCGGCAGCAGGGGCGGAGGTGATCGCTCTGGACTGCACCCATCGGAAACGGGGAGACGGGAAGGATGTCCGGGAATTCATCACCCAGGTGCGGGAGAAATATCCCCAGGCTATTCTGATGGCGGATATATCCACATATGAGGAAGGCGTTACCGCCTGGGAACTGGGAATGGATTTGGTGGGCACCACCATGAGCGGTTACACCGCGTATTCGCCCCGGCTGGAAGGGCCGGATTACGAGTTGGTGAAAAAGCTGTCTGCCACCCTGGATATCCCGGTGATCGGAGAAGGGCGGATTCACAGCCCCGAGCAGGCCGTGGCCATATTGGAGGCAGGCGCTTTTGCGGTGGTGGTGGGAGGGGCTATCACAAGACCCCTGGAGATTGCCGGGAGATTTATAAAAGCGGTTTCCGAACGAAACGGAGAACAGGGAACGTAACGGTCCGCCGTTGCAGACAGGAAAGGCAAACCGGGGCACATTATGGGCAGAGAGGTTAAGCGGATGAAGAGACAGATCGTATGCTTTGGGGATTCCAACACACATGGTTACTGCGCCCGGACGGGGGGCAGATTCGACGAAGGAGAAAGATGGTGCTGCCTGCTTCAGGAAAGTCTGGGGGAGGGATATCATGTGGTGGAGGAGGGATTGAGCGGGCGCACTACCTGCTTCCCGGATCCTCTCTATGAAGGGCTGTCCGGCCTTGCTTATCTCCCCCCCTGCCTGATGAGCCATGAGCCGGTGGATTTGCTGGTGATTATGCTGGGGACAAACGACACCAAGGAAAGATTCGGGGCTTCCGCCGCCTGCATCGGGCTGGGACTGAAACGGCTGGTCGACAAAGCCAGGGCCGTTACGGAATGCTGGCGGGAAGGGAAGGCAAATATTCTGGTGGTAACGCCCCAGAATATAGACAGGCGTTACCTGGAAACGGAGGTTGCCGCCACCATGGGGCATGGCTGTGCGGAAAAATCGGAGGAACTGGGGGCAGAATTTGCCAAGGTGGCGGAACTGTGCGGCTGCCATTACCTGGACGCAAATCAGGTCCTCACGGCTTTGCCCAACCAGATCGACTATATGCATCTGACCCTGGAGGGGCACAGGCAGCTGGCGGAGGCACTGGCCCGGAAGATCCGAAGCCTGTTTTAAGCAAATATGGATGCATACTTGGGATTGCTTTTGATTGCATCTACAAATTCCCCGGGAAAAGATTGCATATGCTCCTCAAACCATTCACGGTCCAGCAGAACAATACTTGGCCTGTAATTCTTTGCTTTATCTACTAACGGTGCTGTGAACGGAGAGAGTTTCTGTATTTGTTTAAAGGCAAGAAAATGCTCCAAGGCAATTTCGTAATAATTCAAAGCCCGTTCTGAATCGCTCAGATGAAGGGCTATAGAAGAACAGTTCAAATAAAGCATACATATATCGTTGTGAAAGATTCCGCAGTTTCCATCGGCGAATATGCTTTCATATAGCCGTACAATGGCAAGCAGCGCGTCAAGCCCTGCCTGTGAATGGGAGAGCGAATGCTTGATCATTACAGCGGTTCGGAGCACTTTGTATAATTCGTGCATCAGGGCAAGGATTGCCTCGCCGCGGTATTCTTCAGATTTTTCGTCTTTAGTCGTATCTGCAAGAAGTACTTCTCTGCTGACACGGACAGGCGACTGGGAAAGCGCTGTCTTTTCTGCATTTTCCCAGTCACCCATCCAGGAATAAAGCCACATGAGGGAGAAGATTACAGAGGTACGGCTATCATCGTCTATTTCCTTTTTCAATATTTCTTCAAATAAAGATATCGCTTCTTTCCAGCATTCATTTTGAGCATTATACTCTGTATTATATTGGAAATAATGGCTTCCTTTGGTAACGATTGTATGCGGTTCGCTTTTTTGATATCCCATGGATACCAGGGCATTTGCAAGACGGTACTGAAGCTGCCATTCCGATGGAAACTCTGAAATTGCATTTCGAAGAAAATCAACCAATTGCGCATTGTCTTCGTGCTTGCATATTTGGTCTGCCTGTTCGATATATGACTGCAATCTTGCCTGTCTGTCGCCATCATATCCGAAAAGTTCGTCTATCGTGATATGAAAGTAATTTGCGATTGCCGGAAGCATTTCTATATCGGGGTATCCGCCGTTTGCTTCCCAACGGGAGACAGCCTGATTGGTAACACCGAGAACTACCGCAAGATCCTCCTGCTTTCTTTTATCGCGTTGACGCAGTTCTTTGATTTTTTCTCCAAGTTTGATTTGCATACTGTTCTCCTCCTTTTTCGGCGTACCGATGTGCTTACAGTATAGCAAAGGGTCCCCTGAATAATCAATTATCAATTCGTTGTCTGCCAGTCAAGCCGCCGTTGATTCTTTTTATAACACAGCAATTTAGAGCTTGAACTTGACAGCCTGAAAGGATTCGCGGAACTGACAATGAAATTTGCAATGAAATATCCAAACAGGGTGGACTGTTCCCGGATACGCCATGACCGTACCATTGCTAAAGCCTCCGGGCTTTAATTCTTCCTCCGCCCACATAAAAGATTTTTGCGGTGTATACATAAATAGAAAAAGATACAGGACTTGGTGGAAATATTCAAATATATGTGATACAATATTTCCATAGTTCTGTGAAGGCGATATTATGAATCGTATGTAAAGTAAAACAGCAATTCTTGTTCATTAGGGCGGGAAAATATGACCCCAATCATATGAAAAATGTTATTCCTTTAGGAGGATTTATGAAAGAGTCATTATATTTACACATTCCTGCTTATGAGGAGCTTTGGTATCGTCAGAAAATCATGCAGGATCCTGATACAATGAGTTACAACAAGGGCTATGACTTGAATTTCAATGACTATGATAAAGAAACAGGGTGCATTGATTTTCCCAAAAAGAAGTGGGCAGATTGGTACACCCATTTCATTGGACAAGAACCTCATCGCTTTTATGCTTACATAGTCCGAGAATCCGATGGCGAATTTATAGGGGAAGTCAATGTTCATAGGAATGTGGATGCTGGTTGGTATGAGATGGGTATTGTTTTGGAAGCGAAATATCGAGGAAAGGGCTATGCGGTAGCTGCCTTACGGCTTCTGTTACAATACGCTTTTGAAAAAATTGGCGTCGAAGCCGTTCATAATGAATTTGAAGAGGAACGGAGCGCTGCACTGCAAACACATCTATTCGCTGGTTTTACAAGATATCGGCAGGAAAACAGAATTATCGAATTATTGATTACCAGAGAACAGTACTTTCGACAAAAAGCCATCGATTGCATGACTTCTGTAATCAGCAAAGTTCTTGCAGATAATCAGCCCTCTATTTATCTTTATGGTTCTTCTGTTCTGAATGATTTCAGATTAGGGTGGAGTGATATTGACATTCTTGTGTTGACACAGAAGCGCATATCACAGTCGCAAGCCCAAGAACTTGTAATGCTGCGGCAGAAACTATTAGAAAATGAAGCGGGCAATCCCTATTACCGCTCATTTGAAGGAGGGATGCTTACACTAGCCGCATTCATTTCCCAAGAATCTAATTGTGTGGTTTACTGGGGAACCACCGGTCAGCGAATTACTGATATATATCAATTAGACAGTTTTTGCATGACCGAGTTGTTGCAAAACGGGCAATTGCTGTATGGCGTAGATGTCCGTAATCAATTAAAGATGCCTAAATATGCTGATCTCTATAATGATGTAAAAAAGCATTATGAGAGCATCCGAAAGCATGCACAAACGCCTAATCGAAGTTTCTATTCTTTTGGTTGGCTTTTCGATATTGCCAGGGGGCTTTACACACTCAGAAGCGGAACTGTAACATCTAAAACAGATGCAGCACAGTGGGTATTAAATAATCATTTATGTCCTGTTACCGATGCATTAGAGGCAGCCTTGGAAATTCGTAAAAATCCGATGGCATATCGTAACAATTCGGAGATGCTTAACTACGCAGAAACCCTGGGGCCTGCAATCCAGCGATTCGCTGATGTATTAGAAAAGGAGTTGGGTTCTGCAATCACCTGAAAACACAGAGAAACAATATACAGGCAGCAGAAAGGATCCTTACATTATGGAATACAAAGAGCAGGAAAGGTATACAGAGAAAGGAAAAGAACCGGCGGGGCGTTTCCTGTTTCGGAATATTCTCCCGGAGGAGGCAGGGCAGGCGGCCCGGATCGAGGAAATCTGTTTCCCACCCAATGAGGCCTGCAGCCAGCAGATGATGCGGGAGAGAGTGGCTAAGGCTCCGGAACTGTTCCTGGTGGCGGTGGATCGGCAAACCGGGAAAATCGCAGGATTTCTCAACGGTTTGTCCACGGACGAAGACATTTTCCGGGACGATTTTTTTACGGACGCGGAATTATATGACCCGGCAGGCAGGAACGTGATGCTTCTTGGGCTGGATGTGCTTCCGGAGTACCGGGGGCAGGGCCTGGCCCGGGAAATTGTGTCCCGATATCTTGACAGGGAACGCAGGAAAGGAAGAAAAGCCGTTCTTCTCACCTGTCTGGAGTCCAAAGTAGGTATGTATGAAAAGATGGGGTTCCGGGACAGAGGCATGGCACAGTCCACCTGGGGCGGCGAGCAGTGGCATGAGATGGACTGTGGGCTCAATCCCTGAGACCTCCCATCTGATATACAAATACGCGGCAGAGAATTGCCCCGAGAACATTTGGCTGAGGTACAAGAAAGAGGTGGGCATGGAGAAAGTGACAGGTTTCATCAAAAAAGAAGCGGTGCTGTGTATTGCCATTTTGCTGGCCCTTCTGTCGGCATGGGTGGTACCGCCGGACCGGGGATACGCCGCCTACATAGATTTTCGGACACTGGCCATATTGTTCTGCCTGATGAGTGTTATGGCCGGACTGCAGAATATAGGGATATTCAGGTGGATTGCCCGGGGACTTCTGGATAGGGTGAAAAGCCCCCGGGGCCTGATTTTGGTGCTTATGCTGCTGTGCTTTTTTTCCAGCATGTTGATCACCAATGATGTGGCGCTGCTTACATTTGTCCCCTTTACCTTTACCGTGCTGGGGCTGCTGGGCGGGGAACAGAGGCGGAGGCTGGTCCTGCCTCTGGTGGCGATGCAGACCATCGCCGCCAATCTGGGCAGTATGCTCACTCCCATCGGTAACCCGCAGAATCTGTATCTCTATGGCAAAGCCGGGATGCCCATGGGAGACTTTCTTCTGCTGATGCTGCCCTACGCCCTGGTCTCGCTGGCTCTTCTGCTGGTCTGGGGGGTGATGCTGGGGAGGAGATGTGCCGGTGCGTGGAAGCCCGGGTGTATGGAGGGGGCAGAGCCTTTCCGGCCCAAAGAGGCACTGTTTCCGTTGTCTGTCTATCTGGGGCTGTTTCTGCTCTGCTTGTTGGCGGTGGCGCATGTACTGCCATGGCAGGCGGTGCTGGGGATTGTCCTGGGAATGGTTTTGCTGACCGATTGGAAGATTCTGGCGAAAGTGGATTATGGGCTGCTGCTCACTTTTGCGGGATTTTTTATCTTTATCGGAAACCTGGGGAGAATCCCTGCTTTCCGTCTTTTTCTGCAGCAGGCGGTGTCCGGCAGGGAGGTGTATGCCGCCATCGCTGCCAGCCAGGTTATCAGCAATGTGCCGGCGGCGCTTCTGCTGTCGGGCTTTACGGAGCAGTATGGGCAGTTGCTTATCGGTGTGAACCTGGGCGGGTTGGGGACGCTGCTTGCCTCCATGGCCAGTCTGATTTCCTATAAGTATGTGGCAAAGCAGGAGAGTGGCCGCAAAGGGAAGTATATAGCAATTTTCACTGTGAGCAATATCTGCTTTCTGGCGGCACTGGTTGCTTTTCATGTGCTATGGGGGATTCTGCGCTTTGAACGGCTATAGCTTCAAAGCATTTTTCGGACATTCTTCCACGCATTTCATGCACAAAATACATTCCGTTCCATGTTTTCTCTTTCGGGAGCTGCTTGTGACTTCCACATCCATAGGGCATAGCTTTTCACATTTTCCACAGGAGATACATTTCTTTTCGTCTACTTTAATGCGGAATAATGAAAAGTAACTCATGGGCTTCAAAAAAAGGGTAATCGGACATATGTATTTGCAAAAGGCTCTGTTGTCTCTGCATTTGAAGGCCAGAGCAATTCCAACGGCATAGTAGAGAATATTTCCAATGATAAAACTCCACCACATAATTTCCCCTTTGTTCGGGACTTGAAGAATAAAAAGCAGGCTGACAAACAGAAGAGAAGCCGCAAAAACAAAATATCGGATAATTCCCCAGGGCTTACGGGGGGTGGAGGCTGATTTAAATGGCAGCAAATCCAAAACCATGGCAGTCCAACAGGCATAGCCGCACCACCCCCGCCCAAATAACAGCGGGCCGAAAATTTTCGCAATCACATAATGGATCGTGGCGGCTTCAAATACTCCCAGAAAAAGATAATACCAGAACCCCTCTATCTGCATATTTTCCCGGCAAAGAAAGCCCAGATATACAAGCATGTACAGGCCAACCGCAAACTGCACTATATTCCGGGCATACTTTTTCTTTTGCCCATATAAGACCAACCCGATTGCAATAGCCGTGCCAATATAAGAGAAATTGAAAAGATAAAATATATTATCCAGAGAAAACCATAATGTTACCGCAATCGTTTCAAAAACAAGCCACATAACAAGTGGCGGCAAAAATTTATTAATCTTCATGGATTTTTCCTGCCTGTTCTATTATGTTCTATGCCAACCGCCGAAGCGGGTTGGCGGCTCCCCCAGATATTTCTCCGGCCTATCCTGGGTTTACTCCTCCTGTAAGAATGTCCGGCAGATGGTGGCGCTGTCTTTATTATAGCGCATCCAGGCTTATTTGTCATTGGGTGGTTTTACGCTTAAAAATAGAAACGTTTGGTTAAAAATTGCCAAAACCCATTCCTATAAATACTGCATAATACACAAATATGAAAATGTAAGCACATGATATATTGACATATATGTGCAAATAGAGTAAATTAAGCATAGAAACGTTTCTACAACACGAAAGGATTTGACACGATAAGGAGAGGGTAACTAATGGAGACATTTAAATCGGACAATTCATATATCCGACTGAGCAAAGGGAATGCGGATTATTCCTTTCTGCCGAACGGAAGCATCCACGAATTCGCAAGGGAACCCTTTGTGATTACACAGATACCCGCCGGTCTTACGGAGGAGGCTGTGGGCAATATCTATCTGAGAGTCTCCCAGGCGGACGGAAGCAGGAAAGTATATCCTCTGTGCGGAGCGGATGCCGACATAAAGGCGTCGGAGTCCATGCTGCAGTTTGAGAGGAATGTGGAAGGGATCGCCTGCCGGGTTACTTTCTGCCCCCTGGAGGCGGAGCGAACGGAAGAGGAGGACGCCTCTGTCTGGATCTGGAATATTTCCCTGTCGGGAAAAGGGGAGAAGTGCGATCTGGTGTATGTGCAGGATATCGGAGTGGCCGACAGAGGGGCGCTGGGAGCCAATGTGCTTTATCAGAGCCAGTATCTTGGCCATCACATAGGAGAGACGGAAGAAGGCTATGTGATTGCCTCCCGACAGAACATGGATCAGGGCGGCCGCCATCCCATGCTGCAGCAGGGTTCCCTGGGATGCAAAACGATTGCCTACGCCACGGACGCGTTTCAGCTTTACGGAACGGAGAGCAAAAAGCACAGGTATCCGCAGGCTCTGCTGCGTGATTGTCTGCCTTCCCGGGTTTACCAGTATGAGCTTGCCTGTATCGCTCTGCAGACGGAAAGTATTGTATTGGACGAAGAGCGTTCCCTTGCCTTTTATGGTTATTTCCTTCCGGACTGTGATGAACCGGACCGACAGGCAGAGAGAAGCGCCCGGGTGAAAAGAGCCTGGGAAGTCCTGGACAGGGAAGCCTGGGAGGGGAAGCCGGTGCAGCCGCTGCGCCTGAATGAGGAGATGGGGAAAGCCTACGCTTCGGAGGGGCTGGAGCAGGCGGAACTTGACAGGCTTTTCCCGGTCCGCAGCCTGGAGGAATACGACGACGGAAAGCTGCTCAGCTTCTACACGGAACATCATCGCCATGTGGTCCTGCAGGAAAAGGAAGTGAAGATGGAACGTCCTCACGGACATATATTGCTGGCCGGAATGTCGGATCATAAGGTGGATAAAGAGCTTCTGACGGCAACGAACTACATGTATGGTGTTTTTGCCAGCCAGCTGGTGGTGGGAAATGTGGACAGCAACCCGCTGCTGGACGCCACCAGGGATACGCTGAATCTTCACACCCAGCACGGCATCCGCATTTATGTCCGCATGGAAGGAAAGTACCGGCTTCTGACCATGCCGGCGGCCTATGAGATGGGGCTGAATTTCTCCAGATGGTATTATGCCCTCCCCAATGATCTGTTGGTGATAACGGCATCCATGGCCTTTGACAACGCCTTTCAGCTTCGGGTGGAGAGTGAGAGCGGAAAAGCATATGACTGCCTGTTTTTATGCAGTCTGGCACTGGCGGGGCAGGGGCTGCGTATGCAGTATGATTCGGACAAAAAAGGCCTGCGCCTGAGACCGGGCGAGGATAAGCCATCCAATCTGTATTATCCGGAATTGGAATACAGAATGGCTCTTTTGGAGACCCAGGGCTGCTTCCGGGACGACGGACTGCTGTACGCCGATGGGCGTCCCAGAAATGCGGGGCTATTGCTCGCAGCCGCAGAGGGAAGCCGGATGAACCTGTTCATCAGCGGAACCCTGGGAGAAAAAGCAGCTGTGGAAGAGCGAATCTTTTCCCCGGAGGAAGAGGAAGAGAAATATTTGGAATTCTATGCCTCCTTCCTGGCGGACATTCGGTTTCAGAATGCGGAAAAGGGCTCCGGGCTGGAGCGGATGAACGAGATCCTTCCCTGGTATCTGCATGACGCCATGATCCATTTCGCGGCGCCCCATGGATTGGAGCAGTCGGGAGGCGCAGCCTGGGGGACCAGAGATGTCTGTCAGGGGCCCATGGAACTCTTTCTTTCCACCGGCCATCTGTCCCTGGCCAGAGAGACTTTACTGGAGATATTTGCCCATCAGAACAAGGCTTCGGGAGAATGGCCCCAGTATTTCATGTATGACCGATATCCCTACGCGGCGGGAGACTGCCATGGAGATGTGGTATTCTGGCCTCTGAAAAGCATGGGAGACTATCTGGAAGCCAGCGGCGATACCCAGATACTGGATATCTGTATGCCCTACCGGGATGGGGAAGGGGAGCGTATTCTGCGGCATATAGAGAGGGCGGTGGACAGCATTCGGGAAAGAATGCTCCCGGGCACATGGCTGGTCAATTACGCCGGAGGAGACTGGGATGATACATTGCAGCCCGCCCGGCCGGAATGGAAGGAAAAGCTGTGCAGCGCCTGGACGGACGCTCTGGCCATCCAGGTGATCTCCAAACTGGGCGAACAGCTTAACAAGGCCCATGGGGAATATGCGGAAAGCCTGCTGTCCCTGGCCGAAGAGATGCGGAAAGATTTTTACAAATATCTGGTCAAAGACGGAGTGATTGCCGGGTTCATCCTGATGGAGGCCCCGGAACAGATTCAATATCTGCTCCATCCCTTGGATCAGAAGACCGGCATACAGTTCCGGCTGCTGCCTCAGACAAGAAGCATTATCGCGGGAATCGTGGATCCTGATCTGGCCGGAGCCAATGAAGAACTGATTGACAGAGAACTGACCTTCCCGGATGGGGTCCGGCTGATGAACAGGCCCGCAGTCTACAGCGGCGGGAAGTCCGTATACTTTCAGCGGGCGGAGCAGGCGGCAAATGTGGGAAGAGAGATCGGCATACTCTATGTACATGCCCATATTCGGTACCTGGAGGCCATGGCCCGCCTGGGAAGAGGGGAGAAACTCTGGAAAGGAATCCTGCAGGTGAATCCCATTCTGCTTTCGGAGACGGTTCCCAATGCCGCCCTGAGACAGTCAAACGCGTATTTCAGCAGTTCTGACGCGGATGTGGCGGACAGGTATGAATTCAGCAGCCGCTTTGAAGAACTGCGAAAAGCCGAGATCGCGGCAAAAGGTGGTTGGAGGATTTATTCCAGCGGCCCCGGCATTTATCTGGGGCGGATCATCCGGGATCTGCTGGGTATCCGGATATCGGCAGAGCATGTGGAACTGAACCCCGTGCTGCCGGGAGAACTGGACGGCCTGGAGATCACGGTAACCTTCTGGAATCAGACAAAAAACATCCGCTACCGGGTGAAAAACAGGGGATACGGCGCGGCAGAACTTTTGGCGGAGGGGAAGCCCCTATCCGTACCCAAGTTAAAGGATCTGTACCGGGAGGGCGGCATCCGAATTTCCCGGGAGCAGTGGCTGGAACTTCCCCGGGAACTGACGCTGCAGACCTATTAAATAGACTAAGAAAGACCGGGAGGAGGCTGAGCCATGTATAAGCGGGACAAAGCAGGGAAGGGCGGAAGAAAGCGCCTGGCATGTCTGACACTGGCGCTGCTGCTCTGTCTGACGGGATGCGGGGGGAATCCCCCGAAGGGAACCGCAGGAGAGGCGGCGGTTCCCGTAACCCTGGAGGAAGAGGTGCTGGCGGAGGCGGAAGAATGTTTCAGATATCTGTGGGAGCAGGCCCAGACGGATGAAGCCAGCGGAGCCTACGGGATGGTGAGGGATCGGTATCCCGGGGCGAAAAACATATCCAGTATCGCGGCCACAGGTTTCGCGCTGGCCTCCATTCCATACGGAATCCGGAAGGACTGGATCTCTGAGGAGGAGGGACGGCAGAGGGCGGAGAAAACATTGGACACATTACTCTCCCTGGAACAGGAAAATGGTTTTTTCTATCATTTTATCAATATGCTGAACGGGCAGCCCGCCACAGGGAGCGAAGTTTCCATTATCGACACGGGTATCCTGCTCTGCGGCGCGATTGTGGCGGGAGAGTATTTCGGCGGGTCCGTACAGGAAAAGGCGCTGGAACTATACGGTAGGGTGGACTGGGAGTATTTTCTGGACGGTTCCCGGAACATGTTTTATATGAGCCGTTCCCCGGAGGGGGAATTTGCGGGGCATTGGGATGTATATGCGGAGCAGCTGATTCTCTATGTGCTAAGCGCCGGGTCCCCTACATATCCGCTGGACAGCGATCCCTATTACGCCTTCGGGCGTCTGGAGGGCAAATACGGAGAGCATACCTTCATTCACTCCTGGTTCGGTTCTATTTTTACCTATCAGTATTCCCATGCCTTTGTGGACTTCAGAGGGCTGGAAGATGAGAAGGGTACGGACTGGTATCAAAATTCCGTGGAGGCCACTTTGGCGGCAAGGCAGTTTTGTATAGACCAGCAGGAGCAATGGGAAACTTATGGAGAGAATGCCTGGGGGCTTACCGCCTGCGATACCCGGGACGGCTATAACGGACTGCAGGGGGCTCCCCCCTCCGGAACGGATAACCGGGCCCATGAGTCCGGGGGGACCCTTGCGCCGGCAGGTGCCATAGGCTCCATGCCCTTTACGCCGGAGGAGTCGACGGCGGCCTTGAAGCACTATATGACATTCCCGGATCTGCAGGGACTATACGGTCTGAAGGATGCCTACAATCTGGACCAGAACTGGTTCGATTCGGATTATATCGGAATCGACAAGGGCATATCGCTGCTGATGATTGCCAATTATGAGAGCGGCATGATCTGGGAACTCTTCATGGGAAACGAGAATATCCGCAGAGGAATGGAGAATCTGGGGTTTACGGAAAAGAAATGAGGCTTTGATAATTTTCCTGCCGCCGCTAAGGGGCAGAGAATTATATAAAACAATATTCATAAGGAGGATACTATGAAAAGAAAACTTTTGGCAGTAATGCTTGTTACGGCTATGACAGCATCCCTTGCGGGCTGTGGGAATCAGGGGGCCGGCAATCCCTCGTCCACTCCCGATTCCGCGGTGAACGGCGGAAGCCAGGAAAGCCAAGGAACCCAGGGAACAGAGGGAGAGGGCAGCGGGGACGGACAGGTCACTCTTCGGTTTGCCAGCTGGGCGCTGGGAACGGCGGAGGAGAATAACATCGAACGTCAGATGATCGCCGCTTTTGAAGAGTCCCACCCCAATATTAAGATTGAAATTGCGGAGGACATCACCGGGAGTCAGTGGAATGATGCGCTGGCCACCGCGGCGGCGGGCGGCTCCCTGCCGGATGTCTCCCTGATTGCCACGCTTCCCACCGCAGTGTCCAACGGCTGGGCGCTGGAACTCAGCGATCTGATCGAAGCGGACAGCGCCGACTGGAATATGGTTCCCGAGTCTCTGAGAGAGTCCGGGATGTACAACGGCAAAAGCTATGGCATTCCCACTTCCATGCATATCGCCGGCATCTTTATGAACACGGAGTTGTTTGACGAGATGAATGTGACGCCGCTGCAATATGGATATTCCTGGGAGGAGTTTATGAGCGCGGCGGAGAAGCTGCACAATCCCTCCAATGGCATTGCGGCTCTCAAATACGTGAATGATTTCCCCAATTTCCTGCCCTATGTATGGGATGATAACCAGGGATGGTATACGTATGACGGCGTCCAGGTACATCTGGACAGCAGTGAATTTATCCGTGCGGTGAAGGAAACCCAGAATCTGGTATCTTATTCCTGGGCGGGTCTCAGCGACGACCAGAAGAACATATCCGCGGGAGCCGAGGCCGGTGATTATGACGCATGGCTCAAGGGCTGCACAGCCATGTGGTATGACGCAAGCTATTGCTGCGGCGGGTATACGGATGGTTCGGGCATCACCTACAATGTGGAATATGTGGGACTTCCCGACGGCAAGAACGCCATCATCCCGGACTATTGCTTCATTTCCTCTACCACCCAGCATCCCCAGGAGGCATGGGAGTTTGTGAAGTTTATGTTCTGGGGCGTGGACGCGGCGATCAACCGTATGGATATTGACGACGCGGACGACAGCGTAAGCTGGGTGGCGCTGCCCATCACGGCGGATGACGCGGTACTGCAGCGCTATTTTGAGAAATTCCCTGTAAAAGGCGTACAGGAAGCCTATGAGAATATGGCGGCCAACGGCACGGTGGTAGAGGCGTTCAAATTCGCTCCCGCATATGAGTTCGTCCGCTGGAACGGAACTACAGGCATCGAACTGGACGGGCAGGAAGCTACGATGGCAAATATTGTGGATAAATGTATTTCCGGAGAATTGTCCATTGACGATTATGCCTCTCAGTTAAATACGCTTGCCAACAGCTTTATCTCCGAGGAGAGGGCGGCCATCGACGCACGGACGAAATAAGCGCAGATGCGGGATATACAGGAGTAAGGCAAGTCCGGAGATAACCGGAAAAACTGGCTGCGCCGCTCCGGCGGCGCGGCTTTTAAGAAATAGCAGGCGGGCAGCGGAATGGGAAGGACAGTGGATATGACGAGACGGATAGGATGGATGAAAGGAATAGTTGCAGCGTTGGTTACGGCGGTTGCATGGAATGCACTATCGTTTGTTACAGCTGCTGGAAATGACCAGACTGAGGCTCCATATAGTCAGGTCATAGAAGAATGGCGCGCGGAGGGAGCGCAGGAGGCGGAGGATGTGTTTCAGACCGTTGCTCCTTCCGGGTTTTCGGGCGCGGAGATTGTGGGGGCGGAGGATTCCCTTGGCTATGGCGGGAGTGTGGCCCGCATGGACAAGGGCGACTGCGTCAGTCTGACAGTCACCCTGGAAGAGGCCGGACTATATGGGATTTCAGTGGAATATTATTGCCTGGCCGATAAGGCGGTATCCCACACCGTCAGTCTCAGGGTAAACGGCGAATATCCGTTTTCGGAGTGCCGGGAACTGATACTGGAACAGATGTATGACGCGGAGAGCTGGCCTTTCCGCACAGACTCCAAGGGGGACGAGATCACGCCGGACACAAGCCTGCGCTATGGATGGCAGTCGCGCAGACTGAAATCCGCCAGACAGGGCGGGCAGGAAGCCCTTTTGTTCTATCTGGAAAAGGGTGAGAATGAACTGGAGTTCACGGTGGAAAAATCCTCCATACTGTTGGGAAAGGTAAGTGTGCAGTCTCTGCCGGAGTATATGGCCTATGAGGACTACCGAAAGGCTTTTCCGGCAGTGGAGAGCACCCAGGCCATGATATCTTTGGAGGCGGAAAGAGTATCCTGGAAAAATACCACCTCCACCCGGCCTGTGGCCACCCGGGATGTGGAGGCAAGCCCCTATCTCCCCAATACGAAGTTGATGAGCGTCATCGGCGGTTCCACATGGAATGAGAACGGGCAGGCGCTGTATTATGAGTTTGAAGTCCCTGCGGCCGGCTGGTATTCCATCGCTTTGAAATATAAGCAGAACGACAAGGCCAACACAGTGGTGCGCAGAACCCTGACCCTGGACGGGGAATTGCCGTTTGCGGAGGCGGCGGGCGTTCTGTTTGAGAGTTCTCCTTCCTGGACGGTGAAGGAGTTCGGGAATGAAAACGGGGTGTTTCAGTTCTATCTGGAGGAGGGGAAGCATTGTCTGGGCCTGGAGGTGGACGGGCGGGAGATGAATCCCCTGACAGACAGCATTTCCCGGCAGATAGACCGAATCGCCGACATAGCCGTGGAGGTAAAAAAGGTTACGGGGGGAAGTGACGATCTGAATCGGGACTGGGAAATCCTGTCCTATATCCCGGAACTCAGCCAGGACTTATACCGGCTGGCGGATGAACTGGAGGAGGTGCGGAACCGGCTGATCGCTTTGAACCAGGGAGATGAGGGCAATACGGATATCGCCAATCTGAAGATCGTGGTGAGCCGTCTGCGGAAGCTGGGGGATGCCCCGGACCAGCTGCCCGCCAATCTCTCCTCTTTCTCGGAAGGCTCCAGTTCGGTGGCTCAGATGCTGGGCTCGGTGCTGGACAGTATTCAGAAAAGCCCCATGACGCTGGACAGCATATACATCTGCCAGGAGGGGAGCCGGATTCCCGATTTCAAGGTGGGCGCGCTGCGCAAAACCAGGGAAGAGTTCCTGTACTTTATAGATGATCTCTTCTCCAGGGACGCCCGGGCGGCGGAGGAATACGATGTGACCATTGATATCTGGGTGAACCGGGCGGTGACCTATATCAATGAGATGCAGACCATGGCGGATGCTTATTTTACGCCGGAGACGGGCATCAAGGTTAATTTCTCCGTCATGAAGGATGAGAACAAACTGATCCTGGCCAATACCACCAATACCCAGCCGGACGCGGCGCTGGGCCTCAGCACCCATCTGCCCTATGATCTGGCCATACGGGGTGTGCTGGCGGATCTGCGTCAATTCGACGGGTTTGAGGAAGCCGCGGGGGAATTCCTGCCGGGTTCCATGCTGACCCATACTTATGAGGACGGTATCTACGCCTTTCCCGAGACCCAGGACTTTTTTGTGCTGTACTACCGAAAGGATCTGATGGAGGCCCTGGGAATTGAGATTCCCGATACCTGGGACGAGGTGCTGGGGATTCTGCCTGTCCTGCAGAGGTACGGAATGAATTTCTACATTCCGCTGGCATCCTCCAGTTCGTTTAAGACCTTTTCGGCCACCACGCCCTTCTTTCTGCAGTACGGAGGCTCCATCTATGAGGAGGACGGAATGGCGGTGGCGGTGAACAGCGAAGAGGGCCTGACGGCCATGAAGTTCATGACGGATCTGTTCACCATATATGGGCTTCCTACCGAGGTGGCCGACTTTTATCAGTCTTTCCGAAACGGCACCATTCCCATGGGCGTATCCAACTTCAGCACATATCTTAAGCTGGAGGCGGCCGCTGCGGAACTCACCGGGAAATGGGATATCACCGTAATGCCCGGCGTGAGATCGGAAAGCGGGGAAGTGGAGAGATGGTCCACGGGGGGCGGTACCACCGGCGTGATTTTCTCCAAATCCCAGAAGCAGGACGCGACCTGGAAGTTCTTCCAATGGTGGTTTTCCGCCGAGACCCAGGAGCGTTTCGGAACCCAGATGCAGCTTCTGTACGGTGATACCTATATGTGGAATACCGCCAATGTGAAGGCATTCTCCGAACTGCCCATCACGGAGGACCACAAAGAGGTGATCCTGGAGCAGTGGGAGTGGCTGTACGAGTTTGTCAAGACTCCCGCCAGCTATATGATTGAACGTGAAATAAGCAATGTGTGGAATTCCGTGGTGTTCAACGGAGAAAACGTGCGCAGTACGCTGGATGACGCCGCCATTCTCATGAACCAGGAACTGAACAGGAAGTGGGAGGAATTCGGCTATGTCAAGGACCAGAAGGTGGTCAAACCATATCGGATTCCGTCAATCGAATTGATAGAGAGTTGGGTGAAACAGGATGAGTAAGAAAAATGAGCAGAAAAGAGAAGCGCGGTCGGCCTATCTGTTTCTGGCGCCGTATCTGATTTTGTTTCTGGTGTTTATTGTGATACCGGTGGGCCTGGCCATAATGCTTTCCTTTACGGACTTTGACTCTGTGAATTTTCCTACATGGGTGGGACTGAAAAACTATATATCGCTTTTTACGTCGGATGCGGTCTTTATGCAATATGTGGTTCCCAACACGCTGAAATTTTCGCTGATCGCGGGGCCCCTAGGATATATCCTTTCCTTCCTTATGGCCTGGATGCTGGCCCAGGTCCCCAAGAGGTCCCGGACGGTGCTGGCGCTGGTTTTGTATTCGCCCTCCATGACCAGCGGCGTGGCCATGACGGTTATCTGGAAAGTGCTGTTTAACGGGGACCAGACAGGATATCTGAACAGTCTGCTCTTAAGCTGGGGGCTGATCCGGGAGCCGGTGCAATGGCTGCAGTCCACGGAATGGCTGATGCCCGTTATGATCGTGGTTACCTTGTGGTCCAGTATGGGCGTAGGCTTTCTGTCCATGCTGGCGGGCATCCTCAACATCAACCAGGAACTGTACGAGGCGGGGTATATCGACGGCGTCCGGAACCGTTTTCAGGAGATCATTCATATCACCATCCCCTCTCTGAAGCCCCAGATGCTGTTCGGCGCCGTCATGGCGGTGGTGAATACTTTCCAGGCCGGGGCCATCGGAGTGACCCTCTCAGGTTCCAACCCCACGCCCCAGTACGCGGGCCAGCTGGTGCTGAACCATATTGAGGACTACGGCTTCCTGCGGTATGAGATGGGGTATGCCTCGGCGATTTCGGTGGTGCTGCTGGTATTCATAGCGCTTTGTTCCAAATCGGTGTTCAAGCTGTTTGGCGATGGTGATTAAGGAGGAGAGAGATGGCATCCATACAGGGAAAAAAGATGAATCCTTCGCGGTTTCATCCCAGTCAGATAAAATTTTACATGATATTGATTCCGATGGCGGTTTTGACCGGGCTGCCCATTGTCTTTATCTTTTCGCAGGCGCTGAAGCCCCTGAACGAGTTGTATCTGTACCCGCCGCGCTTCTTCGTGTCCAATCCGTCCCTGTCCAGTTTCCGCAAGCTGGCAGAGGCCATGAACGGTTCGGATGTGCCTATTTACCGGTATTTTTTCAACAGCATACTGTCTACGCTGCTGACGGTACTGTGCACGGTTGCCATCACGGCCAGCGCGGGTTATGCGCTGTCGAAAAAGAACTTCCGGGCCAAAAACCTGGTGTTCGGCATCAACACCATGGCGCTGATGTTTGTGGGGGCGGCGGTAAAGATTCCCAAATATCTCATCGTTTATAAGACGGGGATGATCGACAGCTTCCTTGTCCATGTGATTCCCGCGCTGGCCATGCCGGTGGGTCTGTTTCTGGTAAAACAGTTTATGGATCAGATTCCCAATGAGCTGCTGGAGGCGGCAAAAATAGACGGCGCCACGGACTGGTATATCTTCCGAAGAATTGTGGTCCCGCTGTCAAGATCTTCACTGGCCACGGTGGTGATCCTCACCTTCCAGACCGCATGGAATACCATTGAAGCCAGCGAATTGTATCTGAACCGGGACAATCTCAAGACATTTGGGTATTACATGTCCACGCTGACCACTACGGGGAACGATGTGGCCGGAATCGGAATGGCCGCGGCGGCCACCCTGATTATGTTTATTCCAAATCTGATCATCTTTATTGTAATGCAGAATAACGTTATGAGTACCATGGCCCATTCCGGTATTAAATAAGGAGAAAGCGATGAAACATTTTGGTAAAAAAGCATGCAAATGGATATGCCTGCTGATCCTTCTGGCAGTACTTTTGCCGCCGGGGATGGAATTACACGCGCAGGCTCCCTATCAGACGTGGACACAGGGCCCTAACGGATGGCTGGTTCATACCCAGGACGCCTACGAGCCGGGAAAGCTGCTGAATCCGGGGTTAAAGTCGCCGGAAGATCTGTTTGTCTATGACGAAAGGCTGTATGTGGCGGATACGGGGAATGCCCGCATCCTGGTGATGGAAGGACGGGAGGTGGTTCAGGAGATTACCTCCGAATATCTGGAAGCTCCTTCCGGCCTGGCCGTGACGGATGAATATATCTATGCAGCGGACCGGGAGGCGCGGAAAATCCTGGTATTTAACCATGACGGGAGTCTGTATACACAGATCGGAAAACCCCAGGAGAAGATTTTCGGCGAGAATACTTCTTTTTTGCCCGTGAAGATAGGGGTTGACAAGCGGGGCAATCTCTATGTGGTGTCGGAGGGCTCCACATCGGGCGTTATGCAGCTTAGCATTGAAGGCGGTTTTCTGGGCTACTTCGGGTCCAACCGCACCAATACCTCGCTGATGATGGTACTGCAGAGGACCTTTTTTACGCAGGAACAACTGGATAAACTGTTCAAAAATATTCCCTCCAGCGTAGCCAATATCGCGGTGGACGAACTGGGGCTGATGTATACCGTTACCCAGGGACAGAACGCGGGTGAACAGGGGCAGAGTATCCGCAAGCTGTCAATTGCGGGGGCGGATCTGATTTCTCCCGGATATTACAGCAGAAGTTTTGTGGATGTGGCGGTGGACCGAAATATGAACATCTACACCGTGGATTCCTTCGGAACCATCTATGAATATGACAGTTACGGAAATATTATTTTTGCCTTCGGTTATGTGGATACGGAGATGCAGCGCATCGGCCTGGTGTCCAGCGCGGCGGCCATAGATGTGTCAGAGAAGGGGATTCTGTATGTGCTGGACAAGGGAAAAGGCATCATACAGGAGTACGAACCTACGGACTTTGCCGAAAAGGTGCATCGGGGATTGTCCGACTATATGAACGGCAAATACGCGGAAGCGGAGGAAAACTGGAAGGAGATCAACAGGACCAACACGGCGTTTCTCTTTTCCTACGAGGCACTTGCGAAGGCGAGTTTCAAGCGGCAGGACTATACGGAGGCAATGGATTTGTATCGGGTGGCGGGGAATGTTTCGGGATATTCCCAGGCTTACTGGTATGCGCGGAACCAATGGATTGAAGCCAATCTGACCAAATTGCTCTTCGCATTGGCGGCGCTGTGGGCGGCGGTAAAGATCGTGGGTATGCTCAATGCCAGAAAGCATTTTCTGGCGCCGGCGGAAAGGGCCGTAAAGAGGCTGGGAAAGGTTCCGCTGCTGCAGCAGTTGGGTATCCAAAAGCGCATGCTGCGCAATCCCTTTGACGGATATTACCTTATTCATCACGAGGAAAAAGTCAGCGTGCTCACAGCCACCCTGCTGTATCTGTGGCTCATCGTTCTGCAGATAACCAATCTGTATTTTACCAGTTATCTCTTTAACCAGGTGGAAATTGCCTATGTGAATCTGGCCAGCCTGATAGGGCGGATTCTGCTGCCGCTGCTGCTCTTTGTGGTATGCAATTTCCTGGTGAGCACCATCTCCGGGGGTGAGGGAAAGCTGAAACATGTGTACTGCGGCACAATATACGCCCTTTCGCCATATCTGGTGTTTATGCTGCCCCTGCAGATCCTTTCCAATATACTCACCGAGAATGAGAGATTTTTCTATGAGTTTGGCTATATGGCCATTATCTGCTGGTGTGGGATACTGCTCTATCTGATGGTTCAGGAGGTGCATGTGTACAGCGTCTCCCAGGCGATCAAAAATATCTGCGTCACTGTGATCACAATGCTGTTGTTCCTGCTGGCAGCATTTACCTTCTACCTGCTGGGACAGCAGTTGTGGCAGTTTATCGTGAGTATCTATAAGGAGGTGGCTCTTCGTGTGTAAGATAAAATGGCGGCGCCGATTGGCCGCGGCCCTGGGCCTGCTGCTGGCCTGTCTGCTGTGGGCGGGTACGGAATCCCTGGCGGCAGGCACACAGGATCAGGACTATGTGCTGGCGGCGGAAAACGACAGTTTTGAACTGTACTGCAATCCGGACTCTCTGGCGATTCGCATCCGGGAAAAGGCCACCGGCTATATATATGATTCCATGGGAGCCGAGGCTTCGGAGGGAGATCTGAACGCCACCTATATGGGGATGAGGGAATCGGGGATTTCGGTGGAATGCAGGCTGGAAAACGGGAATGTGAGAACCTGGAGCATCACCGGGGACGGGGCGGATGTGGAGACACAGCTGCTGGAGGACGGTTTTAGGAGCAGTGTCAGCTATGGGGGTGCCATCGGATTTGACGTGCAGGTGACTTTGACCGAAAAGGGCCTGGAGGTACTGATTCCGGAGGATTCCATCGTGGAGGCCGGGGATACGGCCATCCGCCTGCAAAGCGTGTATATCTATCCTTTTTTGGGTTCCAGCTATGGCTGTGACAATGAGGGCTATCTCTTTGTACCGGACGGCTGCGGCGCTTTGATTTCCACCGGGCAGCAGACCATCGCCACGGAAAATTATGAAAAACAGATTTACGGCAGCGATTTGGGCATGGGTTCCTTTACCGGCTCTGATTCGGAAGCCATGTTAAAAGCTGCGGAAGAGATTTATATGCCGGTGTTCGGGAGCATCCTGGAGGAAGGCGGCCATGGCATCGCGGGCATTGTGTCCAGGGGAGACGAGTACTGCCGGATCGCCGCATATGTCAGCGGGATCAGAACGCCCTACAACCTGATTATGCCTAAATTTGTGCTCCGGCAGACCTATCAGATGAAGCTGGATCAGAGCGGCAGCAGTCTCACCGCCAACCAGGAGAAACGCAATCCGGGAGATCTGTGCGTCACCTATGTGCTGCTTACGGGCCAGGAGGCAGACTATGTGGGAATCGCCCATGCGTATCGGCAGTGGCTGCTGGAGCAGGGGGTCATCAAGGCAGGGGAGGCGGAGACGGAGAGTGTTCCGGCCCGGGTGGAGCTCATTCTGTCGGAGCGGAAAAAGGGACTTATTCTGTCAAAGACCGTGACCATGACCACCCTGGAACAGGCATCGGCTATCCTGCAGGAGTTGTATGACGCGGGTATACATCAGATGGATGTGGTGCTGAGAGGATACTCCGGCCAGGGCGCGTCGGGCGCGGCTCCTTCGGATTTTTCCTTTACGGGAAAGGTGGGGTCCAAATCTCAGTGGAAAAAGGAAATCAGCCGTTTGGCGCAGTCGGGGATCAATCTGTCCCTGTATGCCGATTTCTCCCGGGGATATGAAGGAGTCGGCGGGTATGGCAGCGGCCAGCAGGCCCAGGCCATCAACCGTGTTCTGCTGCAGACTTTCGACAATGGGATGTACAGTTGGCTGGCTCCTGCCTTTGCCGTCAGGGAACTGGAAGACTTTGCAAAGAAAGCGGCGGATCTGGGGGTATCGGGGGTATCCGTGGACGCTTTCGGCAGCGCACTGTACTCCAACTGGAACAAGAAAAGCGTATCCACAAGGGCGGATGCCAGGAATCTGCAGCAGCAGGCCGACAGCGCGGGGCTGAAACTGAATCTCTATGCGCCCCATGCCTATATGTGGGGAAAATGTGACGCCATATATGACATCCCTCTGGGGTCCAGCAATTATTACATTTTCACGGACACAGTGCCCTTTATGCAGATCGTGCTCAAGGGCTGTATTCCCTACTATTCGGAGGGCTGGAACTTCCATGCCAACGCAGGGCGCGACCTGCTGCGCTGCGTGGAGTATGGCGCGTATCCTTCCTGGTATGTGTCCCATGAGGACTCCGTGGAACTGCTTAACACGGCATCTTCCTGGATCTTCAGTTCGCAATACGCCGTTTGGAAGGATTCCATTGTTGAAAAATACCGGGAGATTGACAGGGCACTGAAAGATGTCTCGGGAGCCTGCATCCAGGACCGCGTCTTTTTGGAGGAGGATGTGGTGCGGGTGGATTATGACAACGGCATCAGCATATATGTCAATTACCGGCAGGAGGACTGGACGGGAGACGGCGTGACGGTGAGCGGGGAAAGTTTTTATGTGCGCGGCGGAACTGCGGCCAGATAGGAGATGGGGTATGAGTAAAGGTAAATTTTCCAGAAGCACCAGGGATAATATACGCGGCTGGTTGTGTGAGGTTCCCTGGCTGATCGGATTTGCGGTGTTTACCCTGTATCCGATCGCAAATACATTTAAGATGAGTTTTGACTCCGTAATCATCTCCGCCACAGGACTGGTGACAGAATCCGTGGGGGCGGACAATTATCGGAAAGCCTTCCTGGCGGATGTGACCTTTCCCAAAATCCTGATGAACTATGTGGGGGAGATTGTACTCCAGGTGCCCATCGTCCTGGTATTCTCCCTTGCCATAGCGCTGATTCTCAGCAAGGACATCAAGGGCAGGGGATTTTTCCGGACACTGTTTTTCCTGCCGGTTATTATTATCAGCGGACCGATCATTGACAAATTTGTGAGTATGGGACTGATGGCCATTCAGGGGGCGGATTCCAACAGCGTGATTCGGAACGTACTGGGCATGCTGCCGGACAGCGCCGCCGGGCTGCTGAGCACATTGATTGATTCCTTTGTCATGACCCTGTGGTTCTCGGGGGTGCAGATTCTGCTGCTGCTCTCTGCTCTGCAGAAGATTGACCGGCCCATGTATGAGGCGGCCCATATCGACGGCGCTTCCGGCTGGGAATGTTTTTGGAAGGTAACGCTTCCCAATCTGCGCAATATGATTGTTATCTGTATCATTTACACCATAGTGACCATCTCTACCTTTGATACAAACCAGGTCATCACTACCATACAGGGCAATATGTTCCAGACCAGTCTGGGACTGGGATATGCTTCCGCCCAGGCATGGATCTACTTTGTTGTGTTACTGTTGGTCATCGGGTTTTTCATGCTGCTCTACGGCCCCCGCAAAGAGGCCATATATGGCAATACCAAGGCGGCTAAGCTGGAACTGAAGCGTGCGCGCAGGCTGAAAAAAGAGCAGGAGAGGAACCTGAAGAAATTGTATAGGGAAAGTAGAAGGTATCGGGAATGAAAAAAGCAGTGGCAGGCAAATTATTTTTGTATATCTTTCTGTGTGTGACGGGCTTTGTCTTTTTATATCCGCTGTTGAAGATGCTGAGCATGAGCCTTATGGCCCCGGACGATCTGGTGAATCCCCTGGTGAACTGGGTGCCCTATGGGTTCGAAACCGCGAATTTTTCCAAGGCCGTCCAGGTGCTGGGGTATGGCGAAACGCTCTGGACCACCATTTATGTGAGCGTGCTTCCGGCGCTGCTGCAGACCCTGGTGTGCGCGCTTACGGGCTATGGGATTGCCAGGTATCGCTTTAAGGGTAAAAACATATTGTTTGGCCTGATTCTGGCCACATTTATTATTCCCAGCCAGATCACCATGATTCCCCAGTTTCTCATGTACAAGAATCTGGGAATTCTGTACAGCCTGAAGGCTTATCTGCTGCCGGCGGTTTTCGGACAGGGAATCAGGAGCGCCATTTTTATTCTGATTTTTGTTCTCTTTTTCCAGCAGGTACCGGTGTCCCTGACAGAGGCCGCGGAGATTGACGGGGCCAATCAAATTGTGATTTTTACAAAGATTGCGGTTCCCGTGGCAAAGCCGGGATTTCTCATCAGCTTTCTCCTGTCCGTGGTGTGGTATTGGAATGAGACATATCTGGGATCGCTGTATTTCGGCGCCAATATCAAGACCCTGCCCATGAAGCTGGAGAACTTTGTGGAGACTTTTAACAAGATGGTCAGCGCCTCCGAGGCCGGCGCCGGGGCCACCGCCAATGAGGCGGTTCAGATGGCGGGTACTTTTTTGATTATCCTCCCGCTGCTGATCTTGTTTTTCTGTGCGCAGAAGCAGTTTATCGAAGGAATTGAAAAGACGGGTATAACAGGTGAATAACAGTGTGGCGAAAGAACTTCACCCTTCAGTGCCGTCGCGCAGCGACTTAAAATGGGAGGCAATTATGAGCAATATTGAAGTAAGAGACGGAAAAGTGATGATTGACGGAAAACCGGAGATTCTTATCTCCGGGGAGGTGCATTACTACAGGCTAAAGAGGGAGGAGTGGCAGGATCGTCTGACAAAGCTGAAAGCGGCGGGCATGAATGCAGTGGCCTCCTATATCCCCTGGCTGTGCCATGAGGAGGAAGAGGGGGTGTTTGACTTTGGCCGGGAGCGGGATAATCTGGACGTGGAAGCCTTCATAGAACTTTGCCGGGAAAATGGGCTCTATTTTATCGGCAGGCCGGGGCCCTTTATCATGGCGGAGATGAAGAACGAGGGCATTCCCTACTGGGTGGCCGAGCGCTATCCCCAGCTGGTTCCCACAGGCTGGGAGCACAAAACCGCCCCCACCAAGACCCTGGACTATCTGGCGCCGGATTTCCTGGCCTGTGTGGACAAATGGTATGCCCGGATCATGCCCATCCTGGCCCGGCATCTGATCACGGAAGGCGGCAATGTGATCGCCTGCCAGCTGGACAACGAGATCGGCATGCTCTCCTGGGTATCCAACACGCCGGATCTGACGGATGTGACGGTGCCGGACTTTGAGAGATGGCTGTCAGAGCAGATGGAAAGTGCCGAACTGGAAAAAAGATATCCTTTCATGACCTCGCTGCCCGGCGTCAGGAGAAAGGCTTACGAGCAGCCCCAGGACGGTTATGCCCTGCAGCTGCACCGGGATCTTGGATGGTACATGCGCCGCAGGTACGCCGAATATGCCATGGCTTTGAAAGAGATGGCGGGCAAGTACGGGATCAGGGGAATTCCCTTCCTGATCAATATTCACGGGACAGGCGGAGGGCGCGGCCACACATTCCCGGTGGGCATCAGCCAGCTGCTGGAGGCATATGGGCAGTCCGGGGACTTCTGGGCCGGGTCGGATATCTATTTGTCCGGTCTGCGTCTGCAGAATATGCAGGATCTGTACCTGATTCACTGCTACATGGAAGCGGTGAACCGGCAGAATATGCCCCTGGCCAGCTTTGAGTTCCAGAGCGGAGAGGCGGACTATGACGAGAGCGGGAACGGAAGACTGGACATTGCCGATGCGGACTTCACTGCCAGGATGTGCGTTGCCCAGGGAAATCGTCTGATCAATCATTATCTGTTCACCGGGGGCAGGAACATGCTGCTGAAAAAGCCCCGGAAAGACGGGAACAACCGAATCGCCATCACAGGTGAACGGCATGGCTTTACGGCGCCTGTGAACCCCGAGGGAAAGCTGAGTTATACCTATGACAGAATCCGGCGGAATACCCGGGTGATGCTGGCAAACGCCGGGGCGCTGGCCTCCATGGAGGAAGAGCGGGACAATGTGATGGTGGGCTTTATTCCCGATTACTTTATGACGGAGTATTGTTATCCGGGTTCCGGGAGGGAGAAAGAGATGGTGGAGCATCTCACCCGTTACCGCGTGGGAAGCGGATGGGATACCTTCGCCAAAATGCTGCTGCTGAACCATTACGCCTTTGGCGGGGTGAATCTCCAGGAGGACGGCGGCTGGATGAGGGAAAAAGCCGTGCTGCTGCTCTCTGCGGATTACATGGACGCGGGCGTGCAGGAAAGGCTGTGCCGCTTCGTGGAAAACGGGGGAAGCCTGCTGCTGTATGGGCGTATGCCTGTGATGGATATGGAAGGAAGGCCCTGCACCATCCTGTCCCGGGGGCTGGGGATTCATGTGGCGGGAGAACTGAACGAGGGAATGCTCCCCAACCTGAGTGTGCAGCCCGAGGGCATTTGGCGGGAATTCGCGGAGGTACGCGTGGGAGAGGCGCAGACCTTTGAGGCGGACGATGCGGAAGCGCTTCTGCGGGTGTCGGTAGTCGGCGGCCTGTGCGGCCTGATCACCCGGGCGGGGAAGGGCAGGGCGGCCATCATCGCCACCCATTATATCGGCAACCGTCAGGGGATCCGGCAGCTGATGGAGCATCTGGGAGCCTCCGGCAGGCTGACCGAAGACGCGGAATACGGCGGTATTTTTATGGATATCAACAAAAACGGGGAGGGTGAAAAATATCTTCATGTGCTCAATTTGGATTTTTTTGCAAAAGAATGTAAAATATGCTATAATGATTGCAAATTATTTGAAGGCAGAAAAATTTGGCTGGGCGCGCGTGAAGGGCTGCTGTTACCGCTTTGTCTGAACATCCAGGGAGTGAAAATCCTTTATTCTACTGCGGAAGTGATTGAGGCTAAGCCCGGGTGTCTGACATTCCGTCTGTCCCAGAAGGAAGACGTCATCGCCCTGGAGGGAACGGGACTGGGCGTTTCGGGAACTGCCTGCAGGATAGAAGAGAAGGAGGGAAAAACATATATCTACAGTCTGACGGACGGGAGAGCCGGAGACGAGACACTGGAGATCAAGGTGGAGCTGTGACGGCGGATATATGTAAACGGATATGGCAGTGACAATCAAGGATGTGGCGGAGGCGGCGGGCGTTTCCATCTCAACGGTATCTTATACCTTAAACAACACGGGGCCGGTGAGCGAGGAAAAAAAGCAGAGGATCCTGGAGGCTGTCAAGGCTCTGGGCTATGTGCCAAACGGTATGGCCAAGAGCCTGAAGAGCCGGAAGAACGGGTTTATAGGCTATTTTGCCCATTCCCTGTACGGCGTTGTATACGGCGAGGTATTGCGGGGGATCGAGAATGAAATGGACAGAAACGGCCAGGAGATGATCGCGGCAAAGTGCGGCCCCATGCAGGATATCACCCACATAAGCCGGCTCCTGATGGAGAGGATGGTGGACGGAGCCATCATCTTCTCGGAGATGATCGCCAACGAGCAGGTGAATCTGCTGGCCAATGCCCGCTGTCCGGTGGTGGTGCTGGACCGGGAACTGGAGGGACCCTTTGTCTCTTCCGTTCTGATTAACAACGAGGACAGCGCGTTCCGGGTGGGAGAATATATTCACAGCCTGGACCTGAAGCGGGTGGCCTGTCTCACAGGCAGAGGATTTGACGGGGAACGCCGGCTGCTGGGTTTTAAACAGGCAGCGGAGGTTTTTCAGCTGGACTGCCCGCCGAACTGGTGTATCGACGCCGGCTGGGACGAGAAAGAGGCATATCAGAAGACCATAGAATTTATCCGGGGAGGCCAGCGGCCGGAGGTTATCTTCGCTTTCAACGACGAGATGGCCATCGGATGCATCCGGGCCCTCCAGGATATGCTGCTGAAGGTGCCCGAAGACATCTCCGTCATCGGCATGGACGATATAGACCGAAGCGCCCTTACCAATCCCAGCCTCACCACGGTACACCGGCCCCTCTGCGAACTGGGAGAGATTGCCGCGGGCGCTCTGCTGGGGATGATGAGGGGGGAGGAGAGCCGGAAGATTATACTGCCCACATCTTTGATTCAACGGGAAAGTTGTATAAAAAACTGGGCCAAATAAGGCCGACAGGAGTATAAAAGACATGGATAGAAAACATATATTGGATCTGGTGGCGGATATGAGCCTGGAGGAAAAGGCGATGCAGATGACCCAGCTTTCGCCGGACCTGCTCTATCAGCTGACGCCCACCAATCTCACGGGCCCTCTGCGGGTGTGGAAGTTCAGCGACGAGGCGCTTTGGAAAACCGGGTCGGTGCTGGGACCGCTGGGAGCGGCGTTCCTGAAAAAACTGCAGAAGGACTATCTGGCAAAATCCAGGCAGCAGATTCCTCTGCTTTTTATGACCGATGTGATACATGGGTATGTGACCATTATGCCCATTCCCCTGGCACAGGGATGTACCTTTGACCCCGATCTGACGGAGGAAGCGGCGGCGGCGGTGGCCAGGGAAGCGGCGGCTTCGGGACTGCATGTGACTTTTTCCCCCATGGCGGATCTGGTCAGGGATCCCCGCTGGGGCAGGGTGATGGAATCCAGCGGTGAAGATCCTTATCTCAACGGGCAGATCGCGGCGGCCACCGTCCGGGGATATCAGGGCAAGGACCCCCGGGAAAAGGGAAGAATAGCCTCCTGCGTAAAGCATTTTGCCGCATATGGGCAGCCGGAGGGGGGCAGGGAATACAATACGGTGGATATGTCCCGGGGGGTTTTGAGAGATTTCTACCTGCCGGCCTACCGGGAGGCCATAGAGGCGGGAGCGGCAATGGTGATGTCCTCTTTCAATACGGTGGAAAGGGTTCCGGCCACCTGCTCCAGATTTCTTCTGCGCAGGGTTCTGCGGGAGGAGTGGGGATTTGAGGGAGTGGTGATCTCCGATTATTCCGCGGTGGAGGAATTGATGAACCATTCGGTGGCCTGCGACGATATGGAGGCGGGGGAGAAATGTGTCCATGCGGGTTTGGACATAGAGATGATGTCCGGCGTCTATGCGGGAACTCTGCAGCAGCTGCTGGATCAGGGCAGGATTACCCGGGAGGAGATCGACGAATGCGTGACGCGCATTCTGGAATTGAAAAACCGGATGGGTCTCTTTGAAAATCCCTTCAAGGATGCGGACGAGGAAGAGGAAGAGAGGCTGCTGTACTGCCCGGAGCATTTGGAACTGGCCAGACGCTTTGCCAGGGAGAGCATGGTGCTTCTCAAAAACCAGGGCGTGCTTCCCGTCTCCAGGGGACGGATCGGTCTGGCCGGCCCCTTCAGCGACACGGGCAATATTCTGGGAGGCTGGCACTGTGAAGGAAAGCCCGACAGGACACAGACCCTGCTGCAGGCGCTGAAGGCCCAGTGGGGAGAAGGGCTGGAAACGGCCATGACAGAGCATTTTATCCACGGGGAAGCAGATGTGCCGGACCGGGTGGAAGAGGCGGTGGAACGGCTGCGGGATTGCGATATATGCATTGCTGCCGTGGGCGAGCCGGAATGGGATACGGGAGAGGCCACCAGCCGGACCAATCTGAGACTCACTCCCAATCAGGAGAAACTCATTCATGCTCTGCATGGGGCGGGCAAGAAGGTGGTGGCAGTGCTTTTCTCCGGAAGGCCGCTGGATATCGCGCCGGTGCTGCAGGACTGCGATGCCGTTCTGCAGGCATGGTTTCCGGGAAGCGCCGGGGCTGCGGCTGTTGCAGATCTTCTGTTGGGGAAATACAATCCTTCCGGACATCTGAGCATGAGTTTCCCCAGAAACACGGGACAGATACCGGTGTACTACAATCACTATGAGACGGGACGGCCGGAGACGGAAAAGGAGAACCATTATACCTCCCGCTATCTGGACTGTGCCAACAGTCCGCTGTTCCCCTTTGGGTATGGTCTCAGCTATACCACCTTCACATGCGGGGAGATGAAAGTCTCGGAGGATCTGGGTAAGGTTTCCGTCCGGGTCAGAAATACGGGAGAGCGCAGCGGTGAAACAGTGGTCCAGATGTATATCAGGGATGTGTCCGCCAGTGTGGTGCGTCCGGTGATGGAACTGAAAGCCTTCCGCAGGATCTCTCTGGAGCCGGGGGAGGAAGCGCAGGTGGAATTCTCCGTCACCAAAGAGATGTTGTCCTTTTATAATGAGGAAGAAAAGTGGGTATGGGAGCCGGGGGCCTTTGACCTGATGGTGGGCCTGGACTCCGAACATGTGGAGAGAGAAAGGATTTTTATTCCTGCAGGGACAGGAGAACAGGAGGCGCTATGATACAGGAGTGGGAAAATAAGGCGGCCGGTAAGATTCTGGAAGAAGAGGAGAAGCGGTGTTTTGATTTCTTCTGGAACGAGGTAAGCGAATCGGAAAAGAGTTACGGCCTGATCCGGGACAATGATGTGGAGCGGGATATGTGCTCCATCGCCTCCGTGGGGTATGGCCTGGCCGGGCTGGCAGTGGGCGTGGAGCGGGGATATGTGACCAGGGAGGAAGCGGAACAGCGCGCCATAGGCACCCTTGTCACATTGAAGGAAAAGACCGAGAGAGTCCATGGATTCTTTTATCATTTCCTGCATATGGAGGACGCTTCCCGCTACGGGAAATCGGAAGTCTCCGTCATCGACACGGCGCTGCTGCTCATGGGCGGCCTGGTGGCCGGGGAATATTTTGGCGGCCGGTGCCGGGAACTGTGGGAAGAACTGTATGCGGAGGTTGACTGGGAGTGGTATCGGGATCCCCAAAGTAACCGTTTCTATATGGGATATAATGAGAGGGAAGGCCATTTCGGACACTGGGACCATTATGCGGAACAGTTTATCATGTATTTCCTGGGGGTTGCCGCGCCGAAGCATCCTGTGGATCCGTCCATTTTTTATGACTGCCCCCTGTATTGTGACGCTTATAAGGACAGCGGCCTGATCTACCACAGCCATTGCGGGGGCCTGTTTGTCTATCAGTTTTCCCATGCCTTCCTGAATCTGAAGGGAAAGAAGGACCGCCGGGGGATTGACTGGTTTGAGAATTCGGTGCGCGCCACAATGGCCAACAGACAGTACTGTATTGACAATCCTCCCCGGAGGAAAACCTACCATCGGAACGCCTGGGGGATGACTGCCTGCATGACGCCCCATGGCTATTCGGGGGCCCAGGGTGCCTGGCCCTGCTTTGGCAACCGGGTAAATGAGGCGGACGGAACCATCCCTCCCTGCGGCGCCATCGGCTCTCTGCCCTTTTGCCCCAAGGAGGTCATGGAGGCGGCCCGGCATTATGCTTCCTACCCTCAGCTGCGGGGGAAATACGGCTTCCTGGACGCGTTTAATCTGGATGTGCAGCCGGTGTGGTTCGCTGACAGATATATCGGCATTGACAAGGGAATCAGCCTGCTGATGCTGGAAAATTACCGCTCGGATCTGATCTGGAGACTGACGGACGGAAACAAATTTATACAAAAGGCATTTGAACTGCTTGAGATTGCCCCCTGACAGAGGGCCATGGTGCTCCCTTCCTGTCTCCGGCATCTGACTCAGGCTGCTGCCGTTCCCATGGGTTCGGATTTATATCCGGGCCGGTGGGGACGGCTCTTTTTTTCAACCGCAGGTTGGACAGGAGAAGACAGCCTCCAAATACCGCTCCATTGTCCACGGCCCCGGTTCATGCTATGATGTGGATGTGATCACATAACAGTATTGAGAAAAGAGGGAAAAAGATGGATCATATGGAAAATATCATAAACAGGGAGGCAGCGGGGGAACTGCGCTGCGGGGAGATTTTACAGCTTGCAGACTTAAAGAATTTAATGTTAAAATATTTATGCAAATTAGAATTAAATAGAAGATTAAAGTGATTGATGTTAAAATTGCGAAGTTTTATATAATTGGATTATTGGCGAGGGATATATGGGAAAGTTGTCCATTCCAGACAAAGGCAGAATTTTTCACAACCATATATATTTTAAAGGCCTGCCACTGGATTGTTATCGGGATATATTAAAAGAATATCATTACAGGAAAATCGTTAAACACACTAATTATACGCCGCGCATAATGGAATTTGTTACACGGGAGTACAATTATAAAAAGGTATCTGGTGACCATTATTACGAATATGTGTTTTGATGTCTGGAAAATCCGACAGAAATACGGCATGATGAGTTTTCGGAAAAATTACAGCAGGAAGACAGAATTTTTCTGACAACCTTATATTCATTGACAGATACCAGTATAGGTGAAAACAGGCTTAAGAGGGCATTCAATTACAGATTGCGTAATAACACTATAGTGGATACGAGCAGAAATACATTTGAGGGGGTTCTGAAACGGTTAGAAAGCGCATTCGTACAGATCATAGAGAAAAACAGGAAAAAAGAAATTGGAGTAATCAATCCATCCGTGAATGATTTTTTAAAAGAATACCTACAGAAAAATGATATAGAAAGAGAAAACATCAAAGAAAATGCCACAGAATATGAGCAGATTAAACGAGGATTTTGTGAAAACATAGAGGATATTATTCGGTCGGGAGAAGCTATTTCATATAACTATACAGACCAGAATGAAAAATTGTATGTTATATTGACTTATATTTGCAGGCTTGAAGTGTTTCGTGACAATTACAAATACACGGTTGAAAGATTTTTCAAATCATTTCCATATGATTGCGTTGAAGGAATGATGGGAAGGTGTGAGATCTTTATCAGATTGCTTTCAGATTAATTTGATGCATTTTATAATACATATGCTTGTCTGGATGATGATTCATTAAAGGAATTTTTTGTTGATTTATATTTAGAAGAGTTCCAAGTCCTTATTGAATTAGCGGAAGAATATGGCATTGATTTCTTCTATGTGAAATACAGGGATGTATTTCTTGAAGCCATAAAAGCTGCAATTTTGGCTTATATGGAAAATGTTGATGCGGATGTCTATTATGTGGATTATGACATAGGTGACCTTTTAAACCAAAACATGATCTACAATGGCTGTTATGAGGAATTAGATACAGAATCTGTCGTGGATATTGTTTGTGATTGGATAAAAGAAGATGTGGAACAGGAAGTTTATGGAATGATTGAAAATCTGTCACAAGACATTTTAAATAATATTGAAATATCGAAAAAGGATGTAAATATAGGAAGATCTGATGTTGAAAGACATATAGAAAGTTATTTGGAGCCATCGGAGTTGGAATATGACCATCACGAAATGGATTATGGTTACGGGATGGGTGAGATGAATGTTTTGGATTATATTTTTAAATAGACATTACGATTTTTTTCGGATGGTTATCTGTCTGCTGTATGGAAAATTTTTAAATTCGGTAATTAGCAATTACCGAATTGGAAAAGGGGATATTTACAATGCAGGATATGAAAAATGGTGATAATTTTTTTGGTCAGGTTGTGCAGTTGTTTCGGGATGCAAAACGCAAGATGAGCATGGCAGTGAATATGGCAATGTTTTACTCTTATTATGAGGCTGGGCGGCTGATCATAGACGAGGAGCAAAATGGCAGTGAGCGTGCAGCTTATGGAAAGTATATTCTTCAGGAATTATCCAGACGGCTGACTGCAGAGTTTGGCAGAGGATTTTCCTATGAAAATTTAAAACTTATTTCTATGAAATAGAAGCATATAAAAATGGGTGGAGTAAGGATGAACTTGGGCGGCAGTATGGAAGCTCCCTATATGAAAGACTTGCATTAAGCAGAGAGAAGGAGGAGGTAATGCGTCTGGCATTGGAAGGGCAGCAGGTCGAAAAACCGAATGACATTTTTAAAGATCCCTATGTGCTGGAATTTATCGGATTACCAGAAGAAGTTGTTTATTCAGAAACTGAATTGGAAAAGCGTCTTATAGATAATCTTCAAATGTTTTTGTTGGAATTGGGGAGAGGATTTACTTTTGTGGGACGCCAGGTACGGTTTACATTTGAGGAGGAGCATTACAGAGTAGATCTGGTATTCTTTAACCGTCTGTTTAGATGCTTTGTTCTATTTGATTTAAAGGTTGGACAGTTGAAACATCAGGATATTGGGCAGATGCAAATGTATGTCAACTACTATGACAGAAAAGTAAAACTGGAGGAAGAAAATCCGACAATTGGAATTATTGTTTGCAAGGATAAGAAAGATGCGGTGGTAGAAATGACATTGCCAAAAGACAATAATCAGATATTTGCGAGCAAATATCAAACAGTGCTTCCAAGCAAGGAAGAACTGCAGAAACTAATGAGTGAGAGAGAATAGATAGATGATATGAGAAAAAGAGTATTATTGAAGGACATCATAGAGCTGGTTCTGTGGTGTCTTTTTCATTGACATCAAAAATGTATTTTTTAGTTTTTACTTGACAAAAGCAGAACAGTTGGCATTTCTGCGCAGGGAGATGGGGATTACCCAGGAGCAGCTTGCACAGGCCATGGGCGTGACCAATCAGGCCGTGTCCAAATGGGAGAGCGGTCAGAGTTATTCGGACATCACCTTGCTGCCCCGGCTGGCGGCCTATTTCCGGGTGACGGTGGATGAACTTCTGGGGGTGGCAAGGCCTTCCAGCTGGCAACGCTGCTGCATGAAGGGGTGGTCCATTTGCTCCGAGCCGGAGTGGGCCACGGCACATATTCGGAACGGCATCTTTTTTGCGGATCAGAAGTATTATCAATCCATGAGCAGGGGAGATATGGCGGCAATCTGTGAGACTCTTCAGACGCTGGGGGACATAAAGGTGCTTAAAACCCTGTATGAATTGACTGTGGCGGATTTTGAAAATCTGTATGCCTCCCCGGAGGAGATTGCCCGTCGGGCGCGCTTGCCCGAGGAGACGGTGCGCCAATGCCTGCAGCTGCTGTGGGTGCAGGAGCATGAGTTAAACGAGGGCCTGTACCGCCTTCAGGGTCCTTACATGCATCTGCCTGCTCTGCTGCAGATGTTTTTAGAGGCCTGAATGGGATAATTCCCCCGGGATTGTCCGATACTGTATATATAAACAGGCGCAGGACATGAGAAGGGGCATTGCAGATCCCAGGTGTTTTCGTGATGCCCCGGGGGTCCTTCGGCCAGGAAATGAAGAAAGGCTGAATAAAATGCGTATTCAACGATTGATTTGAGTGCGCACAGATAGGTGTAAATATGAGCAATCATCTAAAAGATACTGCCAGCCCCTACCTTCTGCAGCATGCGGAAAACCCGGTGGACTGGTATCCCTGGTGCGAGGAGGCGTTTGAAAGGGCGCGGAGGGAGGACAAACCGGTTTTCCTGAGCATCGGCTACAGTACCTGCCACTGGTGCCATGTCATGGCCCATGAAAGTTTTGAAGACAGCACCGTCGCCGGGATACTCAACAGATATTTTATTGCCGTAAAAGTGGATCGAGAGGAACGTCCTGACATTGACAGTGTGTATATGTCGGTATGTCAGGCGTTCACCGGCAGCGGCGGCTGGCCTATGAATATTTTTATGACATGGGATAAAAAGCCTTTTCTGGCGGGTACCTATTTTCCGTCGGAAGCCCGGTACGGTATGCCGGCTTTTTCCGATCTGCTGCGGGGAGTGGCGGAACATTGGTACAGCGGGCGGAAGGAATTCCTGCGCACGGCGGATCAGATCATTGCCCATTTAAGACAGTCAAACGCCGGCGGCGACAGTAAAGATACGGATGACCTGTGCGGAAGAGCGGTGGGGATGTTCCGCGAAAGTTTTGACGAGGCATACGGCGGGTTTGGGTCCGCTCCCAAATTCCCCATGCCCCATAATCTGCTGTTTCTGGCGCTGCAGGCAAAGCAGAACCATGACCGGGAGGCGCTGGAAATGGTGGAAAAGACTCTTACGCAGATGCGCAGAGGCGGTATCTTTGATCAGATCGGCTACGGGTTTTCCAGATATTCCACGGACCGGTATTTTCTTGCGCCTCATTTTGAAAAAATGCTGTATGACAATGCCCTGCTGCTTATGGCATATGCATCGGTGTACGCCATAACCCGCAATCCTTTTTATCTGGATACTGCCGAAAAAACCGCCCGTTATGTGCTTCGCGAAATGACTTCTCCGGGCGGCGGTTTTTACAGTGCCCAGGATGCGGACAGCCAGGGTCTGGAGGGAAGATATTATACTTTTACAAGGGATGAAATCCTGGAGGTTCTGGGGACGGAAAGAGGCTCTCTGTTTGCGGAGACCTTTGACATCACCGCCCGGGGCAATTTTGAGGGCGTAAACATTCCCAATCTTTTAAGGAGCAAAGGATCCGGGGATGATTTCAGAGCCGAGATTGAGAAGTTGTACAAATACCGAAAAAACCGTTTCAGGCTGCATCTGGACGATAAAGTCCTGACTTCCTGGAATTCCATGATGATAGCGGCGCTGTCCGCTCTGTACAGACTTACCCGGAACAGGGAAATTCTGGGGGCGGCAGTCAGCGCACAGCAATTTATCGAAAAAAATCTGTGCCGGGAAGTACGCTTATATACAAGCTGGCGTGAGGGAAAAAGAGCGGAAAACGGCTTTTTGGACGACTACGCATTTTATGTGGCGGCTCTGACGGAACTGTATCATTCCACCCTGGAGAGTCAGTATCTGGAAAAGGCGGAAGCGTTTTGCCGGGAGGCGGTAAGCCGTTTTGCTGATGCGCAAGACGGAGGCTTTTTCCTTTCCGATCCAGGCAGCACGGAACTTTTCATGAATCCGAAAGAAACCTATGACGGCGCCGTTCCCAGCGGCAATTCGGTTATGGCCTACAATCTGGTGAGACTGTATCAGCTCACGGGAAAAGAGGTGTATGAAGCGCTGGCGGAGAAGCAGATCCTTTATCTGTCCGCCCGGGCCCGGGAAGATCCGGCGGGTCACGGCATGTTTCTGCTGGCAAAGCAGCTTTTGGACAATCCGCCGGAGCATCTTGTGATCGCGCTGAAGAAGAAGGCGGATCTGGATGAAATAAAGGAGCGGCTTCCCCTGCTGGCCAATGTGGCGGTGGTACGGGAAAGCGAAGCGTATCCTTTGCTCAATGACAGTACCACCTTTTACGTATGCAGGGATCATACCTGTTATCCGCCCACAAATGCATGGCCCGCCCTTGAATGATGCGGGGCGGGCCTGGCCTTATTGCTTTTGTCAATCAACGCCTGTTCCAAATCCGACTCCCGCAGTGCCCGATCATTCTTCAAATCAAGAAATTCCAACACAATAGGAGGCCAGCCTGTTCGTTTTCCAACGACAGCAGAAGTCAATCCTTGGTCAAACGGCTGGATAACTCCTGCTTATTTTTGCTTCCGTGTTAAGAAAATTCCAATGATTGCACCAATAAGGATAATCGGCGCCACTCTGACAAACAGCCATTCAAATGAGTGAATTGCCACTCCAAGGACAGCGGTTTCCGGGTCCCTATAATCCCACCTCAAGTAAGGACTTTCTGATTCCAATAAGATTGCAAAAATAATAACTATGATTGTACATAACGAAATAAGCGACCAATGAATAATTTTTCTTCTTGTGGTTTTCCTTTGTGCCAGCTGCAAATTTATCACCTCCAATTTTTCGGAAATAGCTTTTAAAGTATCAGCCTCCGTTTCAATAACAGTTTCTCCCAACAGCGTGCTTACAGGTGTTTCAAGCACTTCCGATAAGGAGATTAACATATCAGAATCAGGAACTGACAGTCCTTGCTCCCATTTAGAAACTGTCTGTCGCACGATATTCAGTTTGACAGCAAGTTCCTGTTGTGAAAGTCCCTTTGATTTTCTGATTACTTTAATATTTTCGTTGAGCATTGGGGATAGCCTCCTTTCGATTGTTACTGCTATTGTAGGCCAAACTGCCCGTTGCCACAAGCAACGCATTTTAACATATTCAGAAAAATTGGCGACTACCTGCCAATAAAAATCACTTTTTCTGTCTATTTGTAAAACTCTTTGCCCAAATAACTATAACGATTGCAGTTGCAACAAAAACTAATTACGCATTATCTTAATGCTGCGGCTGATAGCTCTGTCATTTCTGCTTTTTATATTGCTGAATACATTTTAAAATTATTTACTATGATAGATAACTTATAAAACGTACATTAGGTGGTGCTGGCGGTGGCGGTCTATCTCTTGTTTTAGGTTACTTGCTTCTTTACCGTACAAGAGCATTACTTTATGTTTTAAAGATGGTTTAGAGGCTGGCTTGTTATAGTTGGTTGAGAAAAGAAACTGACCAAGCGCAGAGGGGAATCATCTATGGAAGTTACTGATTTTTATGCCAATGAGGGGAAAAAGGTAGTGGTCTCAATCGGCGGCAGAAGCTATGCCCGCCATGCCATCACAACGCATTTTGTGCAGATCGGGGAAAGCTATATCAATTTGATCGAGAAATATGTGAAACCCATTTACCAACCGGGGGATATTCTTTTCTCCAGTGAGAAAATCATTGCCCTGTGTCAGGGGAGGATCGTCACGGAGGAAGAGGTCAGACCCGGCATCTGGGCCAGAGTCCTGTCCCGTTTCGTCCGCCGGACGCCGGCGGGCCCCGGGATGGGTCTGCCCACGAAAATGCAGTTTGCCATCAATTATTGCGGCCTGGGAAAAGTTCTTCTGGCGGCGGTATGCGCAGGTTTTGACGGGTTTAGAGGAGTCCGCGGCACTTTTTACAGAATGCTGGGCAGTGAAGTCCGGGGGCTGGACGGATTCTACGGAAAGGACATCCCGGCGTATGAACACATAGGGATCCGCATTCCCAGTGAGCCTGTCAGAGTCTGTGACGAAGTCAGCCAAAAAACGGGGGTGGCGATGGTGATTGTGGATGCCAACGATCTGGGAATCGAAATCTTGGGAAAAAGCGGGCTGCTTTGTGACCGAACAGGTTTGGAACTTCTGAACCTGGTTGCGGATAATCCGGCAGGCCAGAGCCGACAGTTCACTCCCTTTATTCTGGTCAGGGAAATCACTTGAAATCTGTGGCCCTAATGAAATGTTGCCATTTGCATATCGGCGATTACGTTTATGCCCCGGATATGACGCAGGAGACTTTTACCCGCTTTTGAGATAGATCGCCGGCATGGATAACTCTATCCCTAAAACAGATACAAAATCCCAGATGTGCAGGTGAACAGACATGAAAAATCAGATATGTATATCCCACGCATTTATGATACAGGATATTGCCACATCTATCGGAGAGTTTGATGTCAGTGATGAGGATTACCTGTTTATGAAAGAATTTGTTGCAAATGCGGTATATGATAATCACAACCGTATTGCACAGCCATGTGACGCATTGGCTATGCCTGCGGGGTTCTGCCTTTTGGAAAAGAGATTTGCAGATGTGACAATACGATACGGCGTTCGCCCGGCGACAATAGACAGGTGGAAATCGCTGAATTGGGATGAATAATGGAAAATTTATAAAAATTTGAAATTAGGTATTGACATAAATCTCGTATGTGATAACATATCCCATATACGAGATTTTGTCATGTATCTCAACTCAATTACAGCACATTCCCCCGGAAATATGCGGAACAGAAAACAGCATATTTCCGGAGGGCGCACTGGGTGATTGCGGGACGCGTCAGCGACCCGCAATCACTCACGGGAGAGTGTGCCGGAGGAAATATGCGGAACTATAATGAAGGAGGAGAAGTGATGAGAGAGGCAATGGATTACATTATGGATCTGGAGGGCAACAAGATTCTGATTGAGGGAGAGCAGAAGCGCATGAAACAGGATCTGGCGGATCAGTATGTGCGCATGCGCAAGGACATGAAGCTGACCCAGGAGCAGGTATCCCGTCGCTCCGGTATTCCCCGCTCCAATATTGCACGGTTTGAGAGCGGCAGATACAATCCTTCTCTGGAACTGATGGTAAAGATGGCGGCGGCCATGGGCCTGAAAGTACAGATTCAGCTTGTACCCGACAAGGACGCAAAAAAATAAGGGCTGTGCAGGGGGGAGAACAGTTGGTATCTGGGAGGCAGTGGAATGTTGAAAGAAATGAAATGGAATATGCTTTTATCGGCGGTGCTGTATATGGTGCTGGGGCTGATCATGTTGATCTTCCCGGCCACCACGGCCCGCACGATCTGTTATCTGATCGCCGGAATTGCCATTGTGATCGGCCTGGTGAATCTGGTGGTATATTTTACCCGAAACATTACCCGCAATTATTACCGCAATGACTTTGTAACGGGGCTGATGTTGATGGTTCTGGGCTTTTTTGTGATTTACCGGGTGGATCTGGTGATTTCTCTGGTACCATTTATCATCGGTCTGTGTATTATTATCAGCGGCCTTTTTAAGCTGCAGGGGGCCCTGGACGTGCAGCGCATGGGAGGCAATGCCGTGGTGATCCTAGGAGTGGCGGTGGTCAATGTGGTGGTAGGTGTCCTGATGGTAATCAATCCCTTTGGCTCGGCTCTGTTGCTATACCGTCTGCTGGGGGCGGGTCTGCTGTTCAGCGGGTTGACCGATTTGGCTTCCACACTGTACCTGTCCGGCAAGATGCACAGCTATATCAGCAAAATGGAGGACGCGGAGGGCGCCATTAAAGTGACGGAACTTCGGACGGAAGAGGACTGCAGAAAAGAGACCGAAGAAGTCTTGAGAGAGTCAGGGCAGTCCGAAGAACCGAAGCAGGGATCGGAGGCGGACAGTCAGCCTTCCAAGGCCGAATAGTTCTGTGCCGTGGGCCCGGATTCCGGCAGAATGTGTTTCCATTTCTGTTTTGAGGAAGGGACAAAAGGGGCGGCCCCTGCCGGACCGCCCCGCTTTTTATATGATAAACAGTGCGCCGCACTGTAATGTTTAGGCGAAGCTGGTCAACACCGAAAGCAGCACTGGCAGCTTCTTTTAAATATCAGTTTTCGTCTTGCTGATAGATACATCTTATCAGGGAAATGTGTCTAAAGTGTAGATGAATCCGAAAGAATAAATGAAGAAATAATGAAAAATGTGGAAAATCCAATGCTTTTAGTTTATCCATAATCTCTTTACAGGTATAATTACCTTCCCGTTTCTTTTCCAATAATAGATAGGAAAACAAGTGTATTTTTTATTCCCATCTTCGTGTTCCCAGACCATGATGCCGCTACAGGTGGGACCATAATACAATTCAAGATAGTAAAATAGAAATAGACTTTATGTAGTATGTGATAAATATTTCTTATATTAAAATGTCTCTTACTTTGCATAACATTAGTTTAATGATTAAATCATTATAAACATATAATATTTTTTTGGTTGACATGAAATATATCGTGTGATAAATTATATGGTATACAAAACCCATTGTAAGAGTTAAAATTAATCAAAAACTTATACTAAATACTCATATCTATAGAACAACATTTTTATATAGCGATAATCACTTTGCTATATTATTTGGGGGGGATCATGGATATCGTTGAGATAATTAAAAAAAGACGCAGCATACGGCAATATATTGATCGTCCAATAAAGGGTGAAGCAATCAAAAAGCTTCTCGAAGCGTCAATCAGTGCACCATCGGGAAAGAATGGCCAGCCATGGAAATTCAGCGTTGTAAATGATCCTGATGAGATAAATCGCATAGCTAAATTATCTCTCTATTATCGATGGATGAGAAAAGCAAATTGTTTCATCATTGTGTATCTGGATAAGGGTTGCTCTTATCATTATATAAAAGATGTACAATCTTGCGGGGCTGCAATTCAGAATATACTGCTGGCTGCACATTCGATGGATATAGGGAGTTGTTGGGTTGGCGAGTTCATTGAAAAAGGGAAAGAAATCAAGGAGTTGCTGAGGATTAGAAATGATGATTTAGAGGTGATGGGAGTTGTTACACTTGGATATAGCGACAAATATAGCAATACTTTTGAACGGAGAGAACTGGAATCGTTTATGGTGAAGGGTGCCCCCGAAAACCATGGAACGAAATTGATATGAGTATTTAAGTGCTTTTCGAGGGCACTGACAATAGAGGCTTCTGAGTTTAATTAATAAGGAGAGTTCGATTTCCCGCAGTTTGCTGCCTTGCTGCGGGGAAGTTCATTTTTTTTCTGTAAATAATAATATAGATCGAAAATATGAGGCAATTTGTGTCTGTGAGGCGGATAGCTTCTGTAGTATTAATGAAGTGACTTGCTACAAAGATAAGGAGAAATTCTGGGATGAAAGAGAAGGTTTTAGTACTCGACCTAGATGGAACGGCAATAACGAATGATTATGTATTGACAGAAGAATTAATTGGGTTATGTAATGAGTTAGAAAAGAAAATGGATATTATCATTGCCACAGGGCGCTCTGTTTCTGATGGATTCAGATATTATAAAAAGCTTAATTTGAGTAATTATATGATTTGCTATAATGGAGCATATATATGGAACCCATCAAATAATTCTGTAGAACATTGTAATTACATGAAAAATGCAGGTGACACATTAACCTATATTTTGGATAATTTTGAAAGATTCGGAATAGAGAATATTATCGTTTCTTCAGGGATAAATACATATGTGTTAAACGATAAAAATAAATTTATGTGCGACATGATGTATGACGAGAAGTTTCCCTTTATATATGTTACCAGAACATTTATGGAGAAATTAGAAAAAGTGCATCGAATGGTTCTCAGCTGCAAAACAGATATTGCGTCGGTTCAAAATAAAATAAAGAGTCTTAGTAATAGTATTGATATATTCAGCTGGAAAGGTCGCGATGATATCATAGATATTTCGATGGCAGATGTAAATAAATTCTGGGCAGTGGAACGGCTTATATCAAAAGAAGGAATATCAATGAAAAATGTAATTGCATTTGGAGATGGTAAAAATGATATTCCGATATTGAAAGAAGCAGGTATCGGAGTGGCAATGATCAATGCAAATGATGAAGTAAAAAAGAATGCAGATTTTGTAACGCGATTTGATAATCAAAATAATGGAATATACAGATTTTTTATTGAAAATATGGAGTTATTTTAAAAAATAAAGTGGAAAGAGAAAGAATTTTCGCATGAACGCAGATATAATTATCCCGGTATATAATCAGAGAGAACCATTGTTGCTGACTCTGGAAGGTTTCCATAAACAAATAGGAAATAACAAAATTCATATTATAGTAGTTGATGATGGCTCAAAAGAAAGAGTGCCAGATATAGTAGATATATTTTCCAATCTAGATATAACATATGTCTATCAGGAGAATGGAGGAAGATCGAAAGCACGAAATACGGCATTGAAATATGCAGTGGCGGATTATATTATATTTAATGATGCAGATAGAATACCAGGAAAGGATTTTGTTGAAAAACATTTGCGGAGGCTGCAAGAGACTGATTCAATATGCATCGGAAGTCTCAAAGAAATCTACTTTACAAACATTGAGGAACATTTGCAGGTAATTTGGGATATTGTTCAAAATGGCGGCAGACTTGCGAGAGAACCGGGGCATTCAAAAAATGTTGATTGTCTTTTTGATGAATTTGGCAAATGTATGAGCGTATTGCCATGGATTGCAACTTATAGTGGAAATATGTCTATGAGAAGAGAGACATTTGAAAAAGTCGGTGGTTTTGATGAAAATTTTAAAACATGGGGATTTGAGCATTTTGAGTTTGGATATCGGCTTCATAAATCAAATGTAGAATTTGTTAGGGAGAGGGAAGCTGTTAATTATCATTTGGCACATGGCAGGGATAAGAGTTTTTACCGGGAATCTATAGTGACCAGTTATGAGTATTTTTATGGGAAATATCCCACGAAAGAGATAGAGTTATTAAAAGGATATATGCTTGGAGAAATATCACTTCAAGAATATGAAAAAATGGTGGCGGGAGAAATAAAGTGGGAGAATGCTACTACAAAGGAACTGTTTATCAGATTAAAAGATTAAAGGCGTAGAGGGGCGGAGGTTACGATGAATAATGAAAAGTTACACCAGATAATGTATGAATGTTATGGTATTTCCGCGAAGAAAATAGAAATAATTAACAGATTTTTTCTCAGGCAGAGTTACATGATTTTTGATAGCACAAGTTGGGTTGTATTTAAAAAATATCCGCCATATTTCGGTGAAGAACATCTGAAAAATATTTGGATGTTTACTTCTGCCTTGAATCAATATGGTATCAGAACGATGGAAGTGTTAGAAATGAAAGATGGTTCTTTTTTGTATCAGGATTTCGGTTCATATTATGTTGCATATAAATATATAGAAGGCAATGTAATGAAACCGGAAGACAGCTTTGAGGTTGGGAAAATACTTAAAAAATTTCACAATGTAAGTAAAAAGATTAGTTACAAAAGATATGAAACTTTTGAAAAGCAGATATGTGTTGAACAAATAATTGATGATATACAGAAATTTGGTCAATATCGGGAAAAATCCGCTGTTGCAAAAAAAATATATAATAATATTGAACTGTTTTTACGATGTATCAAAGAGTACAGGATGTTGGATAACATTATAATACATGGAGATTTTACTCTTAACAACATCTTATATTGCGGTGATGAAAAAAGAATTATCGATCTTGATTCAGCTAGATATGGAAATATAATTGAGGATTTGGCATGTTTTACTTTGTCATTACTCTATACCGATGGTGAGAATTTTGAGTTATTGCCAAGATATAAAGAAATCAATGATTTTATTATGGGATATTATCTCGACAGTGATATTCCGAAGAACATTGTGAATGAACTGTGTAAAAATCTAAAGGCGCATTGCACTATTGAACTGGCCAGACAGGCTAAGCATTTTTTGATAGCAAGGAGATATCCTGGAAATGAAGAATATATAGGCATGCTTGCTGATGTGGTAATCACAAAAGCGGACATTTTGATGGAGCAGCTGAGGAGTTATTTCTAGCAGTAAAAATGAATATTTAGAATATTTGAAGAGACTCTGGAAAAAAACAATCTTACCTGCAAAACTCAGATTGCTATGGGGGCATAGACATGATTTTTTTTATAATGCTAGCGTTGCTAATCCTTATTGAGGGGTTATTAATATCTGCATCATTGATAAAATTCAAAGATAATTATTTGAAGGATTTTTATGGAAAATACAATGTTGAGGCGCCCAAAGATATATATTATTATGTATTGATTTCTGTCTTTAATGAAAGTTCGATAATAAAAGAGACATATGAGCATTTTCAAAAAATTTTGTGTAAATACGATAATGCAGAATGTTTTTTTATCACAACAGAAAAAGAAAATGCAATTTTTGGTAAGAACCGAACAAAGGAAATTCTGGAAGGATGTATTTCTGATGATAATTTTCATATCATCCATTATCCGCATGTAGCGGGAAATAAGCCTTCGCAATTGAATTATTGTCTGGATTTAATAAAAGAAAGAATAGACAATTCCGAAAAGAGTGTATACATAGTCCAATATGATGCAGATTCCAGACCAGACATGAATACCTTTGATGATATTACGGATATCATTAACAGAACTGGTGCAAGAGTTGTTCAACAACAAACTAAATACAATCAGAACTATAGGCAGTTGGGACTGTATATGCGTATGGAAGCCTGTTTTCAGTCAAGATGGGCGTATGGATTTGAAAGAAGAAACCAGTTCTTTTCTATAAATAACATGTTAAATAACTTTTTTATGCCTTATGCGTACTGTGTAGGTCACGGAATGGTGGTAGAAAGTCATTTATTGTATGATGTGGGAAAGTATCCTACACCATCTGAAGATGTCCCATTCGGTTTCAAAATGATGCTTATTAATGAGAGTATCTATCCGGCAATCACTAGTGACACCGGCAGTGTGACTACGAGATTTAGTGATCTGATCAACCAATCGGGAAATTGGATAAAAGCACCGTTGCTTGCCGTAAAAATGTATAGAGAAGTAAAAGAAATTAAAGATGTTTCTATATTCAGAGCGGGACTCTTTTTTATTAAAACATTATTTGATTTTTTTAGTTGGATTCAGGGACTTATTTTATTGATTATTTCCGTAATAATTTCGATAGGGAATATGTCGATTATTCCTGTTGTGATTACATATTTAATATTTTTCATCGAGTCAGCACCAGGGATATTCTATACTCATAAATATATTTTCAAGGAGAGGAATGTGCCGGAAAGAATCGGCATGGCACTGTTAAGCCCTCTGCGTTCGGTTGTAAGGGGATTGGCAATTCTTTCATTGTTAAAACAGAAGTTGTTTGGATGGTATTATGATACTGGGAGAAAAGAGGGTAAAGATAAAGGATGGAAAAATTTGTAAGTGTACCATGGAAGGACAACTTATTACTCGGTATATTTCATGATGGGGGTGGAGGATCGGATAAGATGCTTGTTTTTATTCATGGGATCCCGGGCGATAGGGTGGATGCCAAAAGGTTACCAGTAAGAATTGCCAGAATTTTATCGAGCAATCATATTTCATCTTTAAGAATTGATCTTTATGCTTCGGGAATAAGCGAAGGGCATTTTGGGAATGTAATGTTATCTAGTCAAAAAGAGCAAATTGAGTGTATAATTAAATATATAAGATGCGATTTGTGTTATGTTGGAAAGATTATTCTGGTTGCATTTAGTGAAGCAGCCAAAATTGTAAATGCAATAGCAAGGGAGAATAAAGATGTTGCAGGGGTTTGCTATTGTAACGGAATATTGGCGAGAGAAGAAATTGCTAATAGTCTGAAAGTAAAAAGACTATATCGAAGAAATGGTTTGTTTGTTGCAAATATTGGATTTGGTGTCTGGCTTAACAGTAATATAATTTCTGAAATAGATCAATGGAGTTTGTGTGATGCGAGGGAACTCGCACATGTAAAAACATTATTTATTTATGGAGATGAGGATGATTTAACACTAGGGAGTAGGAAACTTGCTAAGATGACGGATTCTGATTACTTTCAGGTCGAAATAATAAGAGGGGCGGATCACCTATTTACGCAAAATGTGTTTGATGAAGATATTATTTCCAGAATAAGTAAGTGGGTAATGGGAACTACATTTTAGGGAGTGAATAATGATAAAACAAGAATGGATTTTGTGTCAGGGCAAACGAATATGTGCTGTTACCAGCAATGTTGATGTGGATAGATCATATTCTGCAGGGATAATTTTTTTGCATGGATTTTCGCAAACAAAAGCCGGAGCATATGGACTCTTCTCTCAGATATGCGAGTCCCTGGACCGGGATGTGCCAACATTACGCTTTGACTATATTGGTTTTGGAGACAGTGAGGGAGAGACTAGCCAAGCGGACTTTAACACCATGGTTAAGGATGCCGAAGAGATGACGGGGTGGTTTGTCAACAAAATTTGTTGCAGTAAAATTATATATATCGGACATGGTGTGGGAAATTATATTGCTACAATGTTGGCTGAGAAGAATCCCACCAGTGAAGCAATATTAATTATGCCACAGCTTAAAGCATTAAATAAAGAAGAAAAATACAGAGATATTATAAAAAAGATTGAGTTTGCGGAAGAGTATACAGATACAAGTTCGTTATCTCTGTGGAATAAAAAAATGGATGATTTTTTTGCATTACTCGGTGGGCGTATGAATCGTTCCAAGGGAATTGTGGTTAAAAGAGAATTCTTAAAAGAAATGATAGCATTTGATATAGAAGACCATTGTTTGTACCCGGAAAATATCAAATTATTGATGAATAAAGACGGTGATTTGACGAATATATCGATGAATATATTAAATGATTATGAATTGCATGATGTTCTTTTATTGGACATGCTTGAACGCGAAAAAGTTATTAAGACCATTTGCGAATATAGATGGTAAAGATGAGAGTGAGGTAATAAGTTCATGTTTCAAATAGAAGCAGATAGTATGGATGAAATTCAGAAAAAGGCAATTCGCGCACTGCTGGAACAAGGGAGTAGAGTAAAACCCAGAGGGCAGTGGATTCATGAAATTAATGGTTTTTCATTCAAATTGAATAATCCTCGGGCCAGACTAATTTATAATACTGAGAGAAAATATAGTCTAACATTTGCATTTGGCGAGTTTCTGTGGTATATGAGGGGAACGAACAGATTAGATATTGTGCAATATTACAATAAAAGATATCTGCAGTTCTCCGATGATGGAAAGACATTATATGGAGCTTATGGACCCCGAATATTTAGAAAGAATTTGAGCAACGGAATGAGTCAGTGGGAGATGGTATATAATAAATTAAAAGAAGATCCAGATACCCGTCAAGCAATAATCAGTATTTATGCAGCCGATGATATTTCGGCTCAAACTTTGGATGTTCCATGCACCTGTTTTATTCAATATTTTATAAGGGACAATAAGCTGAACTGCATTGTAAACATGAGGTCAAATGATATTATATGGGGCACATCCTATGATGTATTTAGTTTTACGATGCTTCAGGAATTGTTGGCAAATCTTCTTCATATAGAAATTGGATGGTATATTCATTTTACGGGAAGCATGCATATTTACGATAGACATTTAGCGATGGCGGAAAAAATGCTTGCCAATCATAATTTTGAGAGTTTTGCGATGCCTAGGATGCCAGAGAATACAGGAGATTTTTTAAATAATCTATTTATGGAGGAAGAGAAACTGCGATCAGGAGGATGTAATATAAAGAAATTAGGTAATAAATACTGGGATGATATATTAAAAGTACTCAAAATATATAGTCAATCTAAAAGGAAGGAACCAATAGAGGATGATATTGCCGAAATTCCGGATTATTATCGAAATTTACTTGTGATTGATAAGCAAATTTTTGACAAGCTATAGAAGTATCAACATTATTGGTTTCGTATATGCGGAAACTTATTCCAAACATTATTTTATATGCTATTCTATGGGGTAAAAATAAATTAGAAAGGAAATGGTTGTTTTTCAAACATCATCTAAGAAAAATGGAGAAGTCAATATATAAACTGATATCTTGTGAATTATCGAAATATAAACTCATTATTTTTTTTATGTTCACTCTCACCGTGACTGGCGCTATATTAACGAGTCTGGTTCCTAATGTTGTGGGAGAGATTATTGATGTCGCTTTGGTTGAAAAAAACATACAACACTTGGGATATTTCGTGATTTGCTTAATAGTGTTTCTCACTATTGGAAACATATGTGTGGCTGCCAGACAATATTTATCGGCAATAGTTACGGCAAATTTGGATATATCATTGACAAAAAAGGTGTTCAAAAATATTATGGACGCTAAGTATTCTTTTTTTATGGAGAATCAAAATGGTGATATTCTTCAGAGAATAACTAAAGATGTTAAGTCATTGCAGGATTTTAAAATTGATACTATCCTTGGGTTCGGATATGATGTGGTGCTGGCGTTGTTTTCGTTTGCGGCGATATTAAGTATATACTGGCCGCTGGCAGTTGTAGGACTCGCAGTGTATGGCATATATTTTTTGCCGACACGTTACATGGGGAAGTTATTAAAGAAATACTCGAATATTTTGCGAAATCAAAGCGCAAAATTAAAAGAAATGGTTATTGAAAGAACAAAAGACATCGGTCAGATCAAAATCTATGGTACGGAAGAAGAAGAATATGCGCAGATCTGTATAGAGCAGGAAAATTGGGGAAGAAGTCTGCAGAAAAAGTATGTTGTTGACCAAAGTGGGCGCGCATTTCCACGTATATTGGATGCGTTGATTCCAACGATAGTATTTGTGGCAGGTGGATATCAGTTTTTTATAGGAAATTTATCAATAGGTAATTTGGTGGCAATAACAGTATATCTACCGTATCTCAATAAACCGATAAAGTCTTTTACCAGCTTTTTTTTTCAGATCAAGGATATTAGCGCTAGAATGAATAAGGTGGGTGAGTATTTAAAACTACCGCCTGAGGAAGAAAACAAGGAGGAAACGGATTCATCGTTTTGTTTAGCTGGGAAGATTGAATTTAGGGATGTCAGTGTTATTAATGAACGCGGAGTGATTCTGGATCGGGTTTCTTTTGTTGTAAATCCGGGGGAGCATGTGGCTTTGGTAGGCACCACGGGTTCTGGAAAGAGTACGATATTAAAACTTATTATCCGCCTTATAGAGCCTACATCGGGAGAAATATTTATTGATGATAAACCATTGCAAACCATTAGCGCTTTTGAAATAAGAAAACGTGTGGGCAACATTTTGCAGGATACATTTGTTTTTTCTGACAGCATTGAAAAAAACTTGAAATACTTGAATCCGCTGGCGACCGATTCGGAAATCGAAAAGCTGGTAGAGGAAATGGATCTCAAAAAGGTAATCGCAAATTTGCCAAATGGATATCAGACACATATGGGAGAGAATGGTACAAATTTTTCGGGAGGTCAGAGACAACGTCTGGGTATAGTGCGGGCTTTATTGAGGCCCACGGATATTTTGTTAATGGATGAGGCAACATCGGCACTGGATATTGACAGTGAGATGAAAGTCCACAAAACAACCATGAGTAGAATGGATAAGAAGACCTGCATTTATACGGCACATAGATTAGAGACAGTGGTAGATGCCGATGATATTATTGTTTTAAAAGCTGGCAAAATCGTGGAAAAAGGAACACATGAAATCCTTTACAACAAAGATGGATACTATCATGACCTTTGGAAAGAAAACATTGGTACAAGGAAGAGTGAGATATGAATCATACATATAAATATAAGAACTATAAAGAGATGTTATTAGGTATTTTGGGCCAATATAAGTTCAGAATGATTTTTTCTATGCTGATTGTCGTTGTAAGAGGAGTCATATTACTTCTTCCGTCTGTTGTTACACAACGAATTATTGATGTGATATTGCCCCAGGGTTCGTTTTCACTTTTATTTATGTATGCTGTGCTGTTGGTTGCAATTCCCATTACTGTATCAGTATTAATTGTGATAGATCTATTTATAGATAAGTACATATTAGCTATAATGAGTAAATTAAGATGTGATATCTATAATGGAATTCAATACAGACCATTGAAATGGTTAAAAGAAGCAAAGATTGGTGATATTGTCAACTGTATGCTGGATGAAACAGAAGACATTACGAATTTCGGGTATTTTGGAATTGGAAGTATCATATGGTTCAATACGACGATTATAGCTGGACTTAGTCTTATGCTGACTAGAAATTGGATAATTACATTGTGTCTTTTTGGCGTTATTTTAATTCAGGTATATGTTGCAAATATTATAGGTAAAAGGCATAAGGAAAACGCTAAAGAACTTATAAAAAATGATGTTGATTTTTCCAACCGGGTTTTGGAAACAGTGTCAGGTATTCAGTTTATTAAATCCACAGCCTCAGAATCGGTGGAGTGTGACAAAATCGGTAGGGTGCAAGAGAAAAAATATGAAATATTAATGAAACAAAGGAATATTGAATTTTGCAGAAATATACTAACAACTCTTTTTGTTGCGGTGTCTAATTTTATTATATACATGGGAGGCGGATTTTTTGTTATTAATGGGTATTTGACAATCGGTTCCCTAGTTGCAATTAATTCATTGTTTGTCTGGATACAGCCGGCTATTTTCGGATATCAGAGCATGTATATTAATTCGAAGAGAATACTACCCAGTTTGGACAGAATATACAAGATGATCTATCCTGTTGAAGATAAGGAATGCGAAGTGGTTCCGGTAGGCCGAATAAGTTTGAGCATAGATGACATTTTGTTCAAATATGAAGACAGAACTGTGTTAGAGAATCTGAGTTTTGAAGTGGAACAGGGAGAGTGCGTTTCAATTATCGGGGCAAGTGGGGCAGGCAAAAGCACACTGGTCAATATTTTGCTTGGATTTGAGCAGCCGTTACAGGGGGGGGTCAAGTTAGCTGGCATAGATTTAGATAGGATAAACAGAAAGTGGCTTCGAAAAAATGTAATTTGCGTTCCCCAGTCAGTAATATTGCGTTCAGCAAGTATTTTGGACAATATTCTTTTTAATATGAAAGACGTATCGGATGAACAGATACAAAAAGCTTTGGAAGTGGCATGCTTAAACGAATGGATTGAGTTGCTTCCCCAGGGACTTAATACATTTATAGGTGAGCAGTCTTTAAAGATATCAGGCGGAGAAAAACAGCGAATATGTATTGCCAGAGCAATTTTAAGGCAACCAAGGATATTAATTTTGGATGAAGCAACATCAGCGCTGGACTCGATAACGGAAAAGGAAATTGTTACTAATTTGAAAAACTATTTAGTGAATACAACATTGATATTTGTCACGCACAGAATGTCATTGCTATCATTAGCGAACAAAGTTGTTCGTATCGGAAACAATTTTGAATAAAATATTTATTAAAATGGAGGACAGAAAAATGAAAGATCTTGTAGAAATTTTAGCAGCAATGGGTATTACTGAGAGGTTTGATGAAAAAACGGAATTGCAGGAGTTGGGTGTTAATTCTCTCCAACTGATGGAAATGGTAGTACGAATTGAGGAAAAATGGGATGTTTCAATTGATGATGATGATTTGGTAGGTGAGAATTTTGAAACAATTGGAGCAATAATAAAAATGTTGGAAAAATATCAGAAATAAGCAGGGATATGAATGTCGGTAATTGGAGATACGGATTTGGGCAATGTACTATATTCGGCAGAAGAGTTTCTGGTGGATGAAACAATAGGGGAAAATAATTAATGAGAGAATCAAATATTTGGGATTATCTTTATTCGAGAGGATTCAATAAAGAAAATATAGCTAAACAGGGGGAATGGCTAGAAAAATATAATCAATATGTAGAGCCATTAAAGCAAGAGATTATTTTGGATTTGGGTTGTGGGGAAGGTGGAAACGCATTGTATTATAAGAATTTGGGGTACCGTGTGGTTGCATGTGATTTTTCTCAAGTGGTTTTAGACCGAATAAAGCGCCGGGATCCTGATATGGCTGTAATTAATTTTGATATGAGAGAAGGAATACCATACGATGAAAATAGTATAGGAGTAGTAGTGGCCAGTCTGAGCATACACTATTTTGACTTGGAGCAGACAAAAAAAGTAATCGGAAGTGTATATAGATGTCTAAAAGCAGGTGGATATTTTATATATAGAGTAAATAGCTATAAAGAATATGAAAGAAATAAGGATAATATGCTTGAATGCATCGAAGAAGATTTCTACAAAACTAAAAACGGTAAGAAGAAGAGATATTTTACCATTGAAAGCATGGCTCGTTTATTAAATGATGATTTTCAGATTATTCAGAATTTCGATACAGAATTATTTTTTAATGGGGTACAAAAGTTTGCGGTTGAAGGGATTGCATTAAAGCCGGTAAAAGGTTAGCTGACATTTTGATCTTGTCCTTATTGATTTATGCAATATGATTTTCAATGGAGGAAATGGTTTATGCTTTCTTTAGTAGAGTGCATTTTGCGATTTGAAAAGAGTAATTATAATGCGCCTGCGATCATGTATAAGAATGAATTTTTAAGCTATGTAAGTCTGGCGAAAAAGATAAAATCAGCAGGAGCTTTGCTAAAAAAATGTGGTGTAAAAAAAGGAGATCGTGTATTGCTGACTGCAATAACAAATCCCTGTATGGTAGTTGCTTATCTGGCCATTCAATACTGCGGTGGTGTTGTGGTTTTTGTTGATGTAAATAACACAGGCAAGAGCGTTTATGATATTTATTGTCGGACAGGCGCTACTCTGTTATTGACAGAAATAAGTAAGGACAAAATAGAAAATATTCAAAATGTGATGTCGATAAAAGCACTTTGCAATAATGAAGCAAGTATGACAAATTTCGAGTATGCTGTGCCCGATGAAGATGATGTGGCCGAGATTCTGTTTACAACTGGAACGACAGGAACCCCCAAAGGGATAGCGCATACATATAAGTCTGTCAACAGTATCCTTATGAATACAATCAAAGGCAGCGGAATGTTAAAAAATGATAGTATCCTTTTACCGCTACCTTTGGGACACTCATTAGCTTTACGGGTTTTACGTGCCGCGCTTTTTCAGGGGGCATCTATAATTCTTCAGAATGGATTTGCGTTTGTTAATGATATAGAACGTAATCAAAAAAGATTTTCATGTACAGCAATGGTGGCCGTTCCTGCTGCAATGGAAATGTTGTATCAAAATTTCGGAGAGAAATTTTCGGAAGTACTTGGAAGATTTCGATATATTGAGGTTGGAGCCGGAAGTCTATCGATTGCACAGAGAAAAAAGTTTTCAAAAGTATTGCCCAATACAATTATCTACAATACATGGGGATCATCGGAAACGGGAGGTGTGTTTTTCTTAAATATTCGTGATGCATTACAAAAAGCTGATAGATTAGGGACTTTGGGTAAGCCGCTTCCTGATATTCAGATCCAGGTATTGGATGAATGCGGAGAAGCGATTGATAGTAGTTATGTGAATCCTGGACGCATGGCTTTAAAAGGAGATATGATAATGCACGAATACTGGGGTGATATAGAGATGACAAAAAAAACGATTCAGGATGGATGGGTTATAACCAATGATATTGTGTATTTGGATCAAGAAGGTTTTTGGCATATGCTGGGCAGATCAGATGATATAGTTAAGGTGATGGGAGAAAATGTATCAACTATAGAAGTGGAAAATGCTGCGGGTCAATTTGATGGTGTGTTAGAATGTGCATGTATCGGAGTGGATGATCCAGATTTGGCGTTTGGTCAGGTACTGGTACTTTTTTATGTAGTATCATCTTCCAATTTTGAAAAAAAACAATTCTGCGATTTTTTGTTCAATAGTGTCGAACGATATAAGGTACCAAAGAGTTTTGTTTTGCTGCTGAAAATCCCGCGGAATAAAATGGGAAAAATAGATCGAACAAAATTGAAGACTATTTGGGATACTATGGAGAAGCGGAAAGACGAAAAGAACTTTCATCCGTCTACAAAAATGAGGGCGGAGATGAAAAAGCATACTGAAATAGTATTCTACGACAACACCGATATGGATGACAAATTTTTTGACTAAGTATGCATTTGTTGTTATTTACACAATACCAGAAAAGATAACCACGAATGATTTTGACTTACGAATTATGCTACTTTGGTGTTTTTCGCAGAAAGGCATATTATGGAGATGAAAAAAAAGGCTGACATCAGGGTGCTTATAGAGGAGAGGAATGGGGGCAATCCACCATCCTGCTTTGATGACGTATTATGCACACTTGCACATTTGTTTAAGAGGGAATATAAATTCTTTTATGCGAAACGTTGGGAATTTGTAAACATTATAAAGGGGAAGCACCAGGCTGGTAGGGGAAATGCAGAGTATTTTGAAGAAATGCTCAGACTGCAGGGGTTTACAATAAAAGAAATCCAGAAGGAACAATTTTTACAGCGTTATCAGGAGATACTGAATAAATATATATGTGTGGTTGCCTTTTTTGATGGGTATGAGCTTCCCTGGGATACATACTATCAGCAGAATCATAATTCACATGCATTGATTATTAAATCGGTTGATGCTGTGAATGGGAATGTGTTTTGTTGTGACCCTTGGCATAATTTGGAAAATGTCTCCCTAAAAACTGCTGAGTTGAAATGTGGACTGAAAAAGTTGTATGTTCCGATAGTAGGTGAAATGCAGACATCAGATGAGCAACGCGTAAACTTCATATATGAATGTATGAAAAATGTGAATAAAAACATGTTTCGGGAAATGAAAGATCTGGCGGATAATTTGACCGAAGAAAGTGATTTCAATGAGTTATTTAAGTATATCAATGTGGTGGCGTGGAACAGATGGACTTTGGGAATATGTTTTAAAACCATGGGAACCGTAAGTGATAATTTATATCAATATGGGTTGGAAATGCAAAAAAATTCTAATTTGTGGAATAGTGTAAAGTTGGCACTAATAAAGTGCGGTGTTTTTAAGAATCTGGCTAGCAATAGACTGGGTTCCTTAGTGGCATATGTGAAAAAAAACATTTATGGCATTTCGGTCAGAGAAGAGGATCTATACACTCGAATAACACAGAATAAAGAAGTGCGCGCTTTGGAGACAGAGAAGCAATCCAATCTATCAATTGGATGTGATCTCAAGAAGATTAAAATAGATCACTTGTTTAACAATATGGGAATAAGCAGTTCATCCATTACGAACGTGAAAACAGATTTAACCGGAACGGGTGAGTCTTTTATACTGGATGATCTTTGTGATGGTATATTTATTGGGAACGGAACGAAAAATGATAATATTATATGTGATGGTCAGGTGATTGATTCCAAATCAAAGTACATCAAAAATTTGTATATTTTAGGTTGCTGTGAATGGGGAGATTACAGTGATTTTCTGATCGTCAATATTGATACGGAAAAGGAAAAGAAAATTACGCTTAGTCTCTCAGACTGGTCTGAAGGCCCGAAATTTGGGGAGAAAATAGTCGTGACAGGCTCTTTGAAAAAAAATGGGATTGAGTCAGACGATTCCAGAATCAAAGCATACATCTATATGATAAAATTATGCGTCGAATGCTGCGTCGACACTATAACGTTGCCACGGTGCACCAATATGCATATCATGGATATTCGGTATGAATGATAAGAATGAATTATCATGCGTGGATTTATCAAATAAAATGATTTTGCGGCTGGAATTTTAAGATGGTATATGGTATAGTGTGAGAAGAACTTCTAATCACTCGCAGCAAAGGCTGCTTCGCGAAGAAGTTCTAAGTCTCACACCCAGAAATGCCTGAAATACGGCATTTCTCATCTTGATTTGTACGCCTGCTAAAGCAGGCAGATGGGAGTTAGGGTGATCAATAGTAAGGAGCAATGACGGATGAGGATAAATGAATATCAGAAATTAGCTATGAGAACACAGAATCCCCAATTGGATAAAAGGGATGTTTTGATTAATGGGGTTATGGGATTATGCGGCGAGGCAGGAGAGGTAATTGATATTGTGAAGAAGCATCTTGCTCAGGGGCATGAACTTAATCGGCAGGCGCTGATTAAAGAACTTGGAGATGTTGCTTGGTATCTTGCTGAAACAGCGACTGCGCTTGATATTGAATTGGAAGAGGTATTCGAGAGGAATATTGAGAAATTAAAGTATAGATTTCCAGAAGGATTTAGTACTGAAAGGTCAATTAATAGGGAAGATTGAAATTAACACTTTAGTAAGTGACGGAGCCCATCTGGACTCCATTTTATCTTTTTAAGTGGCAAACTCGGGAAAAATTAATAAAAAATAAGCCATAAGTGGCTTAAAACGCAGTGGTGAGAATTGTGGAATAATTTCTTTTTTTTATCTTTGCGGGTATGCTATAATGGGTAAAAGCGATACACAGGCATAAAAAATCAGGAAAGGATGTGCGGTGGCATGGGTTTTGCGGAGACAGAACGGAGAAAAGACGAGAAAATAAACGGCATAATTTATGATATGTCTCCCTCGCCGGATTTCCGGCATGGGATTGTCAACGGCAATATTTACACGATAATTAAGCAGGGGTTAAAAAACAGCATATGTCTCGTGACCATGGAGAATCTGGATTATCAATACAACTCCAGAGAGAATGACGACTACCTGTGCCCGGATATCATGGTTATATGTGACAGAAAACACTTAAAGGGCGGGACTTACAGCGGGACACCGAAATTCATTGTGGAGACCCTCAGCCCCTCAACCGCCAAGAGGGATAAAACAGAGAAAAAAGATATCTACGAAAAAGCCGGAGTGGAGGAATACTGGATTGTATCTCCCAACAGAGAAGTGGAAATTTATTATCTTGTGGATGGAAAGTACGTTCTGGATCAAAGCTATATGCTGCAGAACGATCAGGAGGTGGAGTATTATAATGCGGAAACCGAGATCACGCTGAAAGCATTTCCCCATATCCGAATGAGGCTGGGTGAGATTTTTGAGGGAGTCGAATAAAAGATACGGGCTCCCTCAAAACGTTGGGCTGCTGCTCCGCTTCTTCCTTTGCCCGGAGCGTGAGGTGAGGATTGCATTTTGCATCACGCCTTGCTTTATTCTATAATCTTATCAGAAAAACGTGTCCGAAGTGTAGATGAATCCGAAAGAATGAATGAAGAAATAATGAAACATGTGGAAAATTGTTTAAATAAAAAATTGGGTATTGCATTTTACGCATATCGTGATATAATAAAGTTCATGGAAGCATAGCTCAGCCGGGATGAGCGTTCGCCTCACACGCGAAAGGTCAGGAGTTCGAGCCTCCTTGCTTCCATTTTTTTACTCCCCGGAATTTTACTGGTTTAAAGTGCGACAGTTTAAAGCGATAAATCGAAGAGTTGTACTTTCATACCCGGTATCAGAACGGTTGTCCCGGGGCAGAGTCACAGAAAGGAATGGCTATAGGCATGAGCAGAGAGAGACAGGGCAGCCTGGTATCCTTCCGCCCGGATATCAAGGTAGTGGATTGCACATTGAGGGACGGCGGGCTTGTGAATAATTTCAGGTTTACGGATGAATTCGTAAGAGACCTGTACCTGGCCAACATTAAGGCCGGAGTAGATTATATGGAGTTTGGCTATAAGGCTTCCAAAGAGATTTTTCGAAGAGAGGATTTCGGCAAATGGAAGTTCTGTGATGAGAAGGACATCCGGGAGGTTGTAGGGGATAATAAGACGGACTTGAAGATCTCCGTCATGGCGGATGTGGGCCGCACCGATTACAGGAAGGACATCTTAAACCGTAAGGACAGCGTCATCGACCTGGTGCGGGTGGCCACTTATATCAATACCATCCCCGCCGCCATAGAGATGCTGGAGGACGCCAAGAAGAAAGGCTACGAGACTACGGTCAACATTATGGCGGTGTCCAAGGTGGGAGACGCGGAACTGGACGGCGGGTTGGAACTGCTGGCCCAGAGCAGCGTGGACGTGATTTACCTGGTGGACAGTTTCGGTGCTTTCTGCCCGGAGCAGGTGGAACGGCTGACGGACAAGTATCTGGATGTGGCCGCGAAATACGGCAAGAAAGTGGGGATGCACGCCCATAACAACCAGCAGCTTGCCTTTGCCAATACGATTGAGAGTTTGTCCAAAGGGGCAAGCTATCTGGATGCCACGGTCAGTGGGATGGGCCGCGGAGCGGGTAACTGCTATATGGAACTGCTGCTGAGTTTCCTGCGCAACCCCAGGTATAATAAGATCGCCATTATGAATTTCATTGAGAAACATATCGGCAGGCTGAAAGAAGAAGGCGCCGTGTGGGGATATGATATTCCCTACTTACTCACAGGGATGTTGAATTGCCACCCTTCCGCCGCCATTCAGTTTATCAAGGAGAAGAGAATGGATTACGCCCTGTTTTATCAGGAATTGATTGACAGCGCATTATAAAGAATGAACTTGGCCCCGTCCTGTACACAGGAAGGGGCTTCTTTTTGCAGATATTAAAAAAATGTTAAAAATATTTTAAGAAAGTATTGGGAAATATTACGAAATGTGTTATACTGGAAAAACGGTACTGTAATTTTTGACAAAATGTGCGTGAAAGCATATGCAGTGAGGTATAACACATTATGAAAAAGAGAGTGATCAGCGCATTGCTGGTGGGAATGCTGGCAGCTTTTATATTACAACAGTCGGTTCTGGAAACGCCGTCAATAGCGGCAGCTATGGAATCCGGGAACCTTCCCGCTATGGGAGGGGGCATGGAGGATATTCCGAAAGAAACCGATGCGCAGGGGGAAGCAGTGCAGAACGAGAGAACCGCGCAGGGGGAAGCAGTACGAAACGGAGAATCCGTCCAGGGAGAACCGGTACAGAACGGAGAATTCATCCAGGGAGAACCGAAGCAGAAAGAAAACGCAGCAACAGATACAGAGGGGCATGACGGACAAATTTCCGGGTCAGGCCCGGAGACGAGTGAAGGGACTGATGCGGTCCATACAGCGTCCCAGCCGGGCGGAGAGCCGGAGGCCGGGACGGAGGATGACAATGCCGCAGAATCCGTCCCCGGGGATTCGGAGACCGAACAGGAAGAGAGCGAATACGCCAACCTGGCCATTGCCCAGGTTTCCCATTATGTGAACGTGCGTCAGGAGCCAAACACGGAAAGCGAGATACTGGGTAAGATTTACAACGGGGCTGTAGCCCAGATCCAGGCCGTAGCCGGGGAGGAGCAGGATTGGTTTCAGGTGATTTCCGGCAGCGTGGAAGGCTATATCAAGTCGGAATATTTTCTCTATGGGGACGAAGCTGTGGAGGCGGTGGACGAGTATGTGACCCGCTATGCCTCCGTGACCGTGGACAGGCTCAATGTGCGCCAGGAGCCAAGTACGGATTCCAGGCGTATAGGCTATGCCGGCCAAGGGGAAAAACTGAAACTTCTGGAACAGCAGGGAGACTGGATGCTGGTACAATATACGGAGGATCAGACCGGCTATGTGGCGGCAGAGTATGTAACCGTTTCGGAGGAGTTTCTTTATGCGAAATCCATAGAGGAGGAGAGAGCGGAACAGGCGGCCCAGCGGGAACTGGCCCGGCGTATGGCGGAACAGGAGCAGGCAGTGCCGGAGAATACGGTGGCAGCGCCCCTGACCCCGCCCGCCGCCGTCTATACTTCCAATGAGGAACTGCGCCGCGCCATCGTGGACTATGCCATGCTGTATCTGGGATATCCCTATGTGCACGGCGGCAGGAGCCTGGCCGGAGGCACGGACTGTTCCGGCTTTACCTGCTATATCTATGCGGATTTCGGATACTCTATCAGCAGAACTCCTTCCGGGCAGTACAGTTCGGCGGGCAGAAGCATCGACTACAGTGAGATTCAGCCCGGAGACATTATATGTTACGGGAAGAGCAAATGCACCCATGTGGGTATGTATATCGGGGACGGACAGATCATTCATGCCGCCAATTCCCGCAAGGGCGTGGTGATCTATGACGCCGGGTATGACACGATACTGGATGTCAGGAATGTCATTGACTGACGGGGGCCGGCGGTAAATTTAGTCCAGGGGCCAGTGCAGGGCTGTGTCGCCGAACACTTCGGAGGACCATTCTAACAGTTCATCCAGACTTATGGTCACGCCGCCATAGGAGCGGATACCGTGATTCTGTGCCTGCTCCTGGGTATAATCCTGCAGCAGATATACCCCTTCAAACCTTACGGGGCCGCTGTCATACTGGCATACCAGAGGAATGGGGCCGCTCTTCTGCTCTGTGATGGAAAGCCCGTTTTCATCCACATGGAAGGTGATCCAGGCCATGGCCTCCAACATACAGAGCCCCTGCTTCTGGGTGGATACATAATTGCCCAGGGAATAGAAGCACAGGGCCCGCCGCCCGTTTTCCGCCTGTATCCACTCCATGGGTTGTACCACATGAGGATGGGTGCCGATGATAATGTCTGCTCCGGCTTCCGTCATCTGCAGGGCAAATTTTTCCTGATAGCCGGAGGGCTTTGTAGTATATTCCGTACCCCAGTGGGGACAGACGATGACCACATCCGCCCGCTCCCGGGCGGCGGCGATATCCTCCAGTACCTGGGGATTCAGGGTGGTGAAGTCAAGCTGGCCGTTCTGGCGGTTATAATCGCAGAGAATATTCACATGGTCCATGAGGGAGGAGGGAATCACTTCCATATTGGGACCATATGTATAGTTCAGGAGAGCAAAGGTGAAGCCCTTAACGGTCATGTATCCGATGCCTCGTTCATCGGTCTGCCAGTCGGCGGTCTCATCCCCCACGGTTCGGGAAGTGCCGGTGAGCGGCAGATTGGGACCGTCTTCTCCGCGAATGCCTAACATCAATACCTCCGGGTGCTGTTCCTGCCAGAACGCGGCGCAGTGTTTCAGTCCCTGGAGTTTTTTGTCCGCCGCATGGTTGGAGGCATGAAGTACCACATTGAAACCTGCCGCGGCAATGCCGTCCCCTACCTCTGTGGGTGAATTAAAGCTGGGATAACCGGAAAAGCCCAGATCATTGCCCCCCAGAATGGTCTCCTGATTGATGATTTTAATATCCGCAGCCTGAAGCTGGCCGGATATGTCCTCGAAAAGCATGGTATAGTCATAGCTGCCGTCCTGCTGTAAGCCGCTGTTTATCAGGCCCAGGTGCATCAGGTTGTCCCCCACCATCATCAGCGAGATATCGTATTCGGGAAAAGGCGTGGGGGTGGGCTCGGGTGTGGGCGAGGGCGGGATGGTATAGGCGGGGATGCCCAGTACATTCTCCTCCGCCTCCATCGGAGCGGTCTGCCCCACGGGATCCGCCGGACTCCCGCAGCCGGTGAGAAGAAGTAAAAAGGTCAGTAGCGCTGCCAAATTGCGTATATGCCTGTTATATTTCATAAATTGCCTCCTAATTTTAGTTCCGCATATTTTCTGCCCCGTAAGGGGCACAAGAGCCATTATACTACAAACGGAGACGGGAAAAAAGATGAAAGTGGGGAAACTTTATGGAAAAGCGGCTGAAAAAGTATCTGGCTATGCTGGAGCGGCTCACAGGGAACGGGGAAACATCCGGGCCCATAGACGGGGAAGCGATCCGGCGGTCCCGGGAGGATCTGCTGGTACAGATCCGATTTTTCCAACATGAGAGGCTGGTGCATTTAATCGTTACAGTGACTTTCGCGATCCTGACGGTGCTGTCCCTTCTGGGCTGTGTATTTTCGCCCCAGCCGTCACTGTTTGCGCTGGTAATATTGCTGCTGGTATTGCTGGTTCCCTACATACGGCACTACTATATCTTGGAGAACGGAGTCCAGATGTTGTATGTATATTATGACAATTTGGGGGAAATCCTGGCGAATTCGGATTATCTCTCTGCAAATTATCATATGTGGGAACAGCCTGCATTTCCGGGATTTTCCGATAAATCTGACAGAAAAATGTAGCAAATAGCACACTTTCGTATGCTTTTGCCGATGCCGTACATCGTAATTAATTCATTTGGTGCTACAAAGTGTTATGGTTTTGGACTATGATATACTCATAGGGAATAAGGGACGCAGAACGGCACCGGGGAAAGCATTGAGGCGCAATATGGCAGGGAAACCATATTCAAGGCTGTGCGTTATGCCAAACAGTTTCCCGTGAAAGGGGATTAGAGTCCGCAATGTAAAAGGGGAATGGTACAGAAATGTACCATGCGGGCGTAAGGTGGTAAAGGCATCAGAAAAGGAGTCATCGGTAAGCCGAGGACTCTTTTTTTTGAGGCAATTATCGGGTCCGGGTCAGGGGGAAAATTTTTGTACTTGTCCCATTTTGTAAAATCAAGTATGATAGATGTAATCTATGCATGAACCAAATGCAGACTTGGCAGGGAGGACCATCCGATGGTCTGCTGCCGGAATAGGAATAACTGATTGGAGCGTGCGCTGAAGCACACAGGAGGTATAAAAATGAAATTGATTTCTTGGAATGTGAACGGACTGCGGGCCTGTCTGGATAAGGGCTTTATGGATTTCTTCAAGGCGGCGGACGCGGATGTGTTCTGTCTCCAGGAGATTAAGCTGTCGGAGGGACAGCTTGATCTGGAGACCCCGGGCTATTATCAGTATTGGAATTATGCAGAGAAAAAGGGTTATTCCGGCACGGCCATGTTCTGCCGGCAGGAGCCCCTCAGTGTAGCTTACGGCATTGGCGTCCCGGAACATGATCATGAGGGGCGGGTGATCACGGCCCAGTTCCCGGACTATTATGTGGTGACGGTGTATACGCCCAATGCCCAGCGGGAACTGACCCGTCTGTCTTATCGGATGGAGTGGGAGGCGGCGTTTCTGGCTTATCTGAAGAAGCTGGAGGAACACAAGCCGGTGATTTTCTGCGGGGACCTGAATGTGGCCCACAAGGAGATTGATTTGAAGAATCCCAGGACCAATCGGCACAACGCGGGCTTTACCGACGAAGAGAGAGGCTGCTTTACCAAGGTGCTGGAGAGCGGTTTTGTGGATACGTTCCGCCACTTTTACCCTGATCTGGAAAATGCCTATAGCTGGTGGAGTTACATGGCTCAGGCCAGGGCCCGGAATGTCGGGTGGCGCATTGATTACTTTGTCTGTTCCCAGAGGTTGGCGGGACAGCTTAAGGACGCCAAAATCCATCCCCAGGTGATGGGTTCCGATCACTGTCCGGTGGAACTGGAACTGTAGAGAAAGCACGTCCGCGGTAGAACGATACAGGCATACAAAGGAGGCAGCCATGAGTCTGCGGTTTTATTTTGGGCCTTCCGGCGCAGGAAAAAGCCATCGGTTATATCAGGAGATTATCGCCCGGTCCATGGAGCGGGAAAAACAGAATTTCATGATCGTGGTGCCGGATCAGTTTACCATGCAGACCCAGAAGGAACTGGTGACCATGCACCCCTCCCAGGGTATTATGAAGATTGATGTGCTCAGCTTTGGCCGTCTGTCCCATCGCATTCTGGAGGAGGTGGGCGGGGAGGATATTCCCGTGCTGGACGACACAGGTAAGAGTCTGGTGCTGCAGAAAGTGGCGGCGGGGCTGAAGGACCGCCTTCCCGCTCTGGGGGGCTATCTGCACCGCCAGGGTTATATTCATGAGGTAAAAAGTGCCATCTCCGAGTTCATGCAGTACGGTCTGTCTCCGGAGGATGTGGGGAAGTTGACGGACTACGCGGCGAAGAGGGGGGCGCTGCACCATAAACTTAAGGATCTGGGGCTTTTATACCAGGGATTTCTGGATTATATACGGGGGCATTTCATCACCACAGAGGAGACCCTGGATCTGGTGTGTCGTTCTCTGCAGAAGTCCCGACTGGTTCCGGGCAGCGTTATTGTGTTTGACGGCTTCACGGGCTTTACGCCCATACAGAACCGGGTGATCCAGGAACTGATGCGGCTGGCGGGAGAGGTGATTGTCACGCTGACCCTGGGGGAGGGAGAAAATCCCTACGAACCGGACGGGGAGCAGAAGCTGTTCTACCTGAGTAAAAAGACGGTGCATGACCTGTGTGCTCTCGCGGAGCAGGCAGGGGTGGAACGGGGGCAGGACGTGGCCGTGCTTCCGGGGGACCAGGATCGTTTTGCCCGGAATCCGGCGCTGCGGCAGCTTGAGCGGAATCTGTTCCGAATGAGTCCCAGCCCCTTTGAGGGACGCCAGGATCAGATCCGGCTTTTTGAGGCGGATACGCCCAAGGAGGAAGTTCATCAGACGGGGCTGGCCATCCTTTCCCTGATCCGTCAGGCGGGGCTGCAATACCGGGATATCGCGGTGATCACCGGCAGCCTGGAGACCTATGCCCCCCATGTGGAGACGGAGTTTGCGGATATGGGGATTCCCTGCTATATCGACCGCACCCGGGGCATTGCCCTGAATCCTATGACCGAGTATGTGAAGAGCGCCTTACAGCTGTTTTTGCAGGATTTTTCCTATGAGGCGGTGTTTCACTATCTGCGCAGCGGTCTGGCGGCGCTGGAACCGGAGGAGATAGACGATCTGGAAAATTATGTGCGGGAGACGGGGATCCGGGGACTGAAAAAATGGAACCGGCTTTTTACGAGAAAAACCCGGGAGATGGGGGAGGAGGAAGAGCCGCTGGAGCGGATCAACGCGCTGCGGCAGCGGATGATGGACCAGCTTTCGCCGCTGCAGGGCAGCAGGCGGGACCTGGCGGCGGTGTATGTGAACCAACTCTATGATTTTCTGTATGACAACCGGGCACAGCAGAAACTGGCTGCCATGGCGGCTGACTTTAAGAATGCGGGGGATCTGGTGCGGGCCAAGGAGTACGAGCAGATTTACCGGCTGGTGATGGAACTGCTGGAACAGGTGCATGGGCTGCTGGGGGAGGAGGAGATCACAAGGCAGGAATTCTATGACATCCTGGAGGCCGGTTTCGGGGAGATCCAGGTGGGCACTCTGCCCCAAAATGTGGACCGTATACTGGTGGGGGACATGGAGCGTACCAGGCTGAAGCAGATCCAAGTGCTTTTTTTCCTGGGGGTGAACGACGGCAATATTCCCAAGAGTGCCTCCAAGGGAGGCATTATTTCGGATATGGACCGGGAGTTCTTGAAGGGGTCCCGACTGGAGCTGGCGCCCACCCCAAGGCAGCAGATGTTTATACAGAGGCTGTATCTGTATCTGAATCTGACCAAGCCCTCCGGACAGCTATATCTATCCTACGCCCGCATGGGCAATGACGGTAAAAGCATCCGCCCCGCCTACCTGGTGGGGACTTTGCAGCGGCTTTTCCCGGATCTGGAAATCCGCCGCCCGGGGAGAGCTCCGGTGCTGGACCAGGTGATGACGCCCCGGGAGGGGATGCGCTATCTGGCCCAGGGGCTGCGGGATTTTGTGGAGGGGGTGATAGATGTCCCCGAAGGGAAAAACAGCGGGCAGCCGGGCTGCCGGGATTTTTTCTCCCTGTATGCCGCCTATGCGGGGCGGCAGGAGCAGCGGGAAAAGGTGGAACTGCTGCACCATGCGGCGTTTCTGCACTATGAAGAGAGCGGTCTGTCCAGGGCGGTGGCCAGGGCCCTCTACGGTATCAGGCTGGAGAACAGCGTGAGCCGCCTGGAAACTTATGCGGCCTGTGCTTACCGGCATTTTTTACAATACGGTCTGACCCTGCGGGAACGGGAAGAATTCGGCTTTGAAAATGTGGATATGGGCAATGCGTTCCACCAGGTGCTGGACGCTTTTGCAGGGCGGCTGAAAGAGAGCGGCTACACCTGGTTTGACTTTCCCCGGGAGTGGGGGGACCGGGCCGTGGAGGAGTCTCTGGAGCAATTCGCGGCGGAGTACGGCGGCAGTGTGCTCTATGCCAGTGCCCGCAGTGCCTATGGGATACGGCGCATGGGCAGGATCCTGAAACGGACGGTCCGGACGCTGCAGCATCAGTTGAAGAAGGGGAATTTTGTGCCGGACGGCCATGAGGTTTCTTTTCACATGGTAAATCGGCTGGATGAGGTGGATATTACCCTGTCGGAGCAGGAGATGTGGGAGGCCGCAATGCCTGGCCAGGGCCTGACCGGGGATTACGGGGAGTGGTCCGGCCAGGACCAGATGCGACTCCAGGGGCGCATCGACCGGGTGGATATCTCGGAAGATGCGGATAAGGTATATGTGAAAGTGATTGACTATAAATCCGGGGACCGGCGTTTTGATCTGGCAGCGCTGTACTATGGGCTGCAGCTGCAGCTGGTGGTGTATATGAACGCCGCCATGGAACTGGAGGCCCGCAGACATCCGGATAAGGAGATTCTGCCGGCGGCCATGCTATATTACCATGTGACCGATCCCATGGTGGAGTCTCAGGTGGAACTCAGTCCCCGGGAGGTGAACGAGCAGATTCTGGAGAAACTGCGGATGAATGGCGTGGTGTGCGGTGAAGAGGATATAATCAGGCGGTTGGATCGGGAGATGGGGGACCGTTCCGATGTTATCCCTGTGGAAAAAAAGAAGGACGGGAGTTATTCGGCCCGTTCCAGCGTCATGAGCAGCCGGGAACTGGAGGTAGTATCTGCCTACGTGACCCATAAGGTGCGGCAGATTGGGCGGGAAGTCCTGGAAGGGCATATGGAGGTAAACCCTTATGAAAAGGGCAGCAGTGAGGCCTGCACCTACTGTGCCTACAAAAATGTATGCGGTTTCGATCCCGGTATACCGGGATATCACAAGCGGCAGCTGAAAGAACTGGACCGGCAGGATATTTTTCAGGGCATGGAGGAAGTGCTGGGGAACTTTACCCTTTAGTGCCATCGCGCAGCGATTTTTAATCAGGAGGTATTGGGAATGGGCATACAATTTACCCCGGACCAGCAGAAGGTCATCGATCTGCGGGACTGCAATATTCTGGTGTCGGCAGCGGCGGGCAGCGGCAAGACGGCGGTGCTGGTGGAACGTATTCTCCGCATGATCTGTGACGATTCCCATCCTGTGGACGTGGACCGTCTGCTGATCGTGACCTTTACCAATGCCGCCGCCGCTGAGATGCGGGAAAGGATCCGGCTGGGATTGGAAAAAAAGCTGGAAGAATACCCGGATAATACCCATATCGAGCGGCAGGTGACGCTGCTGCACAATGCGCTGATTACCACCATCGACAGCTTCTGCCTATACCTGATCCGCAATCATTTTCAGGAAATCGGACTGGACCCGGCCATGCGGGTGGCGGACGAGGGAGAGAGCAAGCTGCTGAAACAGGATGTGCTGCAGGCCCTGTTGGAGCAGCATTTTGCCGGGGAGGATCCCGCCTTTGTCCGCTGTGTGGAGTTCTTTTGTCCCGGCGGCAGGGAGAGCATGTTGGAGCAGCACATTTTAAAACTCCACGAATACGCGGAGAGCTGCCCATGGCCGGAGCAGTGGCTGGAAGAGAGAAAAAGCGACTATGTGATCCCGGACCAGGCTGCCTGGGAGCAGTCTGCTTGTGGAAAGTATCTGCGGCAGTATCTGGTAAAGATGCTCCAGGGCTGTGGGGATACCCTGGGGCAGGCACTGAAGATCTGCCAGGAGCCGGACGGCCCCTATATGTATGCGTCCGTGGTGGAGCAGGAGCGGGAGATGCTGCTGGGCCTGCTGGAAGAAATGGATCTTTTGTTTTGCTCCGCCCGGCCGCCGGTGAGGGAGGAGGCTGAGAAGGGACAGGAAAGTACTGCGGGGGCGGAGAAAAGCCGGGACGGAGGGGGCAGTGTCATGGAGTACCTGGCAGAGAAGCTGGCAGGCATCAGCTTCGGGCGGCTGCCGGGAAAAAAAGATCCGGCTGTATCCTCTGACAAGCGGGAATTGGTAAAGGGCCTGCGGAGCAGGGTCAAGGACACTTTGCAGGAACTGCGGGAACAGTTTTTTACCACGCCCATGGCGCTCAGTCTGGCCCAGATGGAAGCCTGCCGGGAGCCGGTGCAGATACTGGCAGAACTGGCCATAGAATTCGGGCAGGCGTTCCGGGCACGGAAACAGGAAAAAAAGCTGATGGATTTTTCTGATATCGAGCACTATGCCCTGGAGATATTGCTGCGGCAGGAAGAGGGGCAGATTCAGCCCGGTCCCGTGGCCCGGGAGTACCGGGAATATTTTCAGGAGATACTCATTGATGAATACCAGGACAGCAATCTGGTACAGGAATATCTGCTCTGGGCGGTGTCCGGCGAGGAGGAGGGCCGCTATAACCGTTTCATGGTGGGAGATGTGAAGCAGAGCATCTATAAATTCCGCCTGGCCAGACCGGAACTTTTTCTGGAAAAATATGAGACCTATTCCCATGGGGAGGGCAGTCGTCAACGCATTGACCTGAGCAGAAATTTCCGAAGCCGCAGGGAGGTATTGGCCGCCGTCAACGGCGTCTTTGCAAATTTGATGAGCCGGGATAAGGGGGGCATCGCGTATGATGAGAGGGCAGCGCTGTATGCGGGAGCAGAGTACCCGGAAGGCCCCGACTGCCGCAGTGAACTTTTGCTGGCGGAGAAACCGGAGCAGGGCAGCGAGGAGACGGCCAAAGCCAGGGAGGCCCGGATGGTGGCTGCCCGAATCCGTCGGCTGCGCCGGGACTATCAGGTGATAGACCCGGCTACCGAAACGCTGCGCCCTGCCAGATATGGAGACATGGTGATTCTGCTGCGCACTGCCAGCGGATGGGACGAGACATTCCGGGAAGTGTTGGAGGCAGAGGGGATTCCGGTGTACATCTCCTCCAAGACCGGATACTTTGCCGCCCAGGAGGTGCAGGAACTGCTGCAGCTTTTGCGGGTTTTGGACAATCCCACCCAGGACATCCCCCTGTTCGGCGTTATGAAGTCTGCATTCGGAGGTTTCACGGAGGAGGAGATCGCGTCGCTGAGAAGCGAGAACCGGGAAGAAAGTTTGTGGCGGGTGCTGCAGCACTGCGCAGGCGGGGAGGCAGGCGAGGCCGGAGAGGCGGTTCCCGCACAGCTTTTCCCGGATGGGAAAGTACAGGAGGAATCGGTGGAGGCAGGGGACTCTGTTTTGCGGGAAAAATGCCGCCGCTTTCTGGAGATGGTGGCCGGGTATCGGCGCTGCACGGTGTACATGCCCATCCGCCAGCTTTTGGAGACTGTGATCCGGGATCATGACTATCTGCAATATGTGACCGCCATGCCTGCGGGCAGCAAGCGCCGGGCCAATGTGGAAATGCTGCTGACCAAGGCGTCGGATTTTGAAAAAAGCAGCTATTTCGGGCTTTTCCATTTTGTCCGTTATATCGAACAGCTGGAAAAATATGACGTGGACTTCGGAGAGGCGGGTTCTCTGGACGAGTATGCGGACGTGGTGCGGATCATGAGCATTCACAAGAGCAAAGGGCTGGAATTTCCCATTGTTTTCGTGTCCGGTCTGGCCAAGCGCTTTAATATGCAGGATGTGAACCAGGGATTTTTGATGGACATGGATTACGGGCTGGGAACCGATTTTGTGGATGCGGAAAGCCGGGTGCGCAACAAAACGCTGCGCAAGACGGTGGTGTCCCGCAAGATGCGGGAGGAAAATCTGGCGGAGGAACTGCGGGTTCTGTATGTGGCGCTGACCAGAGCGAAAGAGAAGCTGATCATGACGGCCTGCGCGGCGGACGCGGAGGCGCTTTTGGAGCAGCAAAAGCTGCGGCTTCCGGGCCCCCTGAGTTTTCTGGACTTTATGAAAGCGGGCAGTTATCTGGAAGATATACTGCCCGCGCTGGACCCGGCGCAGGTGCAGACTGTTGTCTGGCAGGTGGAAGACCTGGAGGGAGAGGCCGTGCGGAGGCAGGTGGACCTGGCGCGGAAGGAGTTGGTGCTGGAGCAGGCCGGGCATCTGGCAGACCCGGAACGGGTCGAAGAACTGAACCGGCGGTTTTCCTATACATATGCTTATCGGGAACTGGAACAGCTCTATACCAAAACCAGTGTGTCGGAGTTGAAAATCGCCGCCATGGAGGAGAAGGATGAGGCGGCCTACAAGGCTTTTGAGGAAAAAGAGGTGGTTCCCTATGTGCCCTGCTTCCGGCAGGAGGCCCAGGAGGCGGGAGGAACTCTGCGGGGTAATGCTTTTCACAAGGTCATGGAATTGGTGGATTACCAGCGGCTGTACCGGGGGGTTTATGAGACCATGCCCGAGAGCCCGGAGGCGTTTGCAGCGGGGGATGTACAAAAGCTGAAAGCCAATCTGCGGGAGATGCTGGCCGGAGAAGTGGCGGAGGGCAGACTGCCGGAAAGCTACCGTCAGGTGTTGCAGGAGCACCAGTTGGTACGGTTTTTCCGGGATCCCATCGCCTGGCGTATGTGGCGCAGTGACGGGGCGGGGATGCTGTATCGGGAGCAGCCCTTTGTCTACGGCATCAGCGCCGCCAGACTGAAAGCCCAGTTCCCGGCAGAGGAGAAGGTGCTGATCCAGGGGATTATTGACGCTTTTTTCATAGAGGACGAACGAGTGGTGGTGGTGGATTATAAGACGGACCGGGTGGAGACCGGAAGGGAACTTTGGAACCGCTATGCGGAGCAGCTGAAATATTACGAGGAGGCGCTGGGCAGGCTGACGGGGCTGCCTGTGGGGGAGAAGATTCTATACTCTACCAGGCTGGGCTGCTGCGTGACAGGACCTGAGACGGCAGGCGCCCCAATGCCGCAGTAAGGGCTGCCGCAATTTGCGGCAGCCCCTTTACCGAGTTATCCCAGCGCCATTTTTTTTACGCTGCCCAGCGCTTTCTTCACAGGGGGCAGAAGCAGGACCAGAATGGTGAGGGCCGCCTCCGCAAAGATGTAGATGCCGTTATATGCCATTGAGTAGGGCAGAGGGGCCCAGCCCTCCCAGGCATAGGAGGCGAAGAAAATGCAGCCGGAGAGCACGGTAAAGATATATCGGCCCAGTATGCCCACCAGATATCCTTTGATCAGCCCGTTTTTCGCGTCGGAGAACAGACCGGACAGTCCCAGCGCGCCGAAGGCCAGCAGATAGTCCATTGCCAACTGAGCGGGGTGCAGGATATAGGGATCAATCAGCATTTGCAGTACACCGTAGGCAACGCCGGTGAGCAGCCCGGTGCCCAATCCGAAGAGATACCCGGGCAGACAGATTACCAGCATGGAGATCAGGGTAATGGAACCGCCCCAGGGAAAGCTGAATAATTTTATATTGGACAGTACCGTGCCCAGTGCCATGGCCATGGCGCAGAATGCCAGATGCTTGACAGTCAGCCTGCCCGCATGTTTTCCGGCGGAAACGGTATTTTCCGATTTGTCATTTCCCCGGGCATTGGTCCGGGGCCTGCTTTTCTCATGGGCGCGGGCCAACGCCATGGCGCCTCCCAGCAGGGCCAGGATGATCAGGGCCAGCAGGGCATTTCCCAATGCGGTGGGGACATAGCTGGTCCCGCCCCATTCGTCAATAATTACATCATACAACATAAAAAAACCTCCTTTGTGGATGCAAGGAGGGACGACATCGTGCAACAGTTCAGGAATATACTGCTTTCCTGGCTGTTTGCTTCTGCTTCCTTCCGCCGGTATTGTCCGGGTCAAGTAGTGAGGGTTAGGATCTGGAAGATCCAATCTCAGCGATGTGCTCCCCTAGCAAGTATTATTTAGTTCGTATCCCATCATATACGATTTTGGGAGGGGTGTCAAGAAAATAATAGCGGTTGTCAGAGAATTGGATTTCAGGTATAATAAAATAAACTTTGTGTTTTATTGAAATAGATTAAATAGATGCAGAAGAGCCAGGAGGGAAAAAGCATGGGGAGAGGGGGAGGAAAAGCAGGCGGTACAGGCAGGGGATTATCCGGCCACAGGTCAGGTTCGGGAGGATCCGCTTCAAGAGGTACATCGTCGGCGAGAGGGGGATCCGGGACAGCGTCCGTGTCAAGGCCGACCAAGAGTATGTCTGCGTCCAGGCCGTCCAGGAACACGCCGCCGCCCAAACCGTCCAAGAGCATGTCCGCGTCCAGGCCATCCAGGCATGTGCCGCCGTCAAGGCCTGTCAAGAGTGCGCCGCCGTCAAGGCCGCTGAGGAACACGCCGCCGTCGACGAATTACAGTGCCGCGCCTTCCAGGCCGTCCAGGAGTACATCGTCGTCAAGACGGTCCGGGGGTATGACTTCGCCGACGTCATATACCAATACGCCGTCGGGATGGTCCGGGAATGTGCCTCTATCGGAGCAGTCGTGGGGGACAGAGACAGGAATGTACTGGGACGGGGGTCCGATGGAAGCGAGCGGGCAGATTTACGAATCATATAATGGTTATACGGAGTCAAATTATGGTTATACGGAGCCGAATAATGGTTATGCGAAGCCAAATAATGGGGGAAACTCCGCAAAAAAGGGATGCTGCTGCTATATATTATTTGTTATAGTAGGTTTTTTTGTTTATATGAATTTGCTTCCTATAGCTATGGCAAAATATCGGGAGAAGGTAAATTCTTTTCCTGCGGCAGTGGAAAACAGAGATTACAGTACCGCGCCGGTTGATGAGTCCCAAGGAGCACAAAGGGTAAAACTGGAAGACGGGGCATGCGTCAGAAGCAGCCGGGTATTGGAGGACTCGCTTGGCTGGCTCTCAGACGCGGAAGAAGTAGAGACCGCCATGGATTACTTTTATGACAGGACAGGCGTGCAGCCGTATCTGCTAATCTGTGACAGCATTGACGGAAAAGGAGAAGAGATTACAGACGCCGAGGCGGAAATTTTTTTGCAGGGACTCTATGAATCTTTATATGCCGACGAAGGCCACATGTTATTTGTTTTTATGGAGTATGAGGAATCGGAATATATTACGTATCTTTATGCAGGAACGGATGCGGGCAGCGTAATGGACGGGGAGGCAAGGGAAATGTTTCTCAACAATGTGGATTGGTTCTATTCGGATTCCTCCTTGTCTGACGATGCTTATTTCGCGGAAATATTCCGTACTTCGGCGGATGATATTATAGGAGACTGATAAGCGGAACAGGGACCCGGGGGATAGGGCCGGGGAGAGAAAAGCGGCTGCGGACAGGCGGGAATAAAGGAGAATGGAAAAGGGATGGGGGTGTTACCGAATGTGGGATTTGGGTGACGCTCCTGTTTTTTTCGCACATCCGCAAATCTGATCCGTTATACATAGTGAAGGGAGGGCGGCCGGTGTCCATGGACGAAAAAACATTATATGACAAGATATACCGCTACTGCTATTACAGGCTTGGGCAGGCTGAAACGGCGGAAGATATCACCCAGGAAGCCTTCCTTCGGCTGTGGGAGGATAGGGGATATCGAGAGCAGGGAAAGATGCTGCAGTATCTGTATACCATAGCCGGGCGCCTCTGTATTGACGAATACCGCAGGCGCAAATCCCAGCCACTGACAGAAGAGATGGAAGAGCAGCTGACCGCAGAGTCGGGGCTGGAACCGGAACTGCGTTTGGGGCTGCGGCAGGCCTTTCAAACCCTGCCGCAGGAGGAGAAGGAAATACTGGCTCTGCGCTACGGCAGTGAGATTCCGGTGGGAGATATGGCGAAAATGCTGGGAATATCCCGTTTTGCTCTGCGCCGCAGGATTATGGCGGCGCTGGAAAAACTGCGGAATCAGCTGTGCTAGTGTACAGCCCATCGGTGTGCTGACGGGTGACGGCATCCCTGAGCGGGGCAAATGCGGCAGCATACAACTTTCGTATATGAGGAGAGGTGAACTGATGGAGGGAAGAGAAAAGGGAAGAAAAAAAGGAAGAAAAGAGAAAAAGGTATCCACGGATATGCTGGAGCGGGAACTTCGGATCGTACTTCAGGCTCCCAATCCTTCAAGGCGTGACGCGTTTCTGGCAGAGGCCCCCCGGTTTTACATGGGGCATGGCTCGTTTGTGCTGGCCCAGGCGGCCTATATCCGCAAATGGGTGTGGGTGATTTCGGTGATACTGCTGGGTGCATTGGCAGACATCGCGGCCCGGTGGCCCCGGGAAGCCCTCTGGGTGGCGGCGGGAATGATGCCGTTTCTGGCACTGACCGCAATGCAGGAGCATTTGCGGTCCTCTATGTACAATATGACGGAACTGGAATTGTCCACCCGCTTTTCCGTGAAGAGCATTCTTCTGGCCAGGATGGGATTGCTGGGCAGTTTCCATTTGATCCTGCTGCTTTTGCTGCTGCCCTTTCTGGTGCTGCAGGGGCAGGCCGGGTTATTGCATACAGGCATTTATCTGCTGGTGCCCTATCTGCTGACCACCTTCCTGAGCATGGTCCTGGCCAGGAAAGTGCGGGGACGGGAGAGCCTGTACCTTTGTTTCGGGGCGGCTGTGTTGGTGAGCAGTCTGCAGGTGCTGGGCAGTAAGGCGGTAAACTGGTATAGTGACAAATTATTTATCTGGTGGCTGTTGGCTTTATCGGTATTGCTGGCGGGGAATGTCTGGGAATATTATCAGGCGGCCAACCGGGCGGACAGTATATATGAGAAGGCATCGGTATGACAGACAAAAAGGAGAATCCATGAAAAATTCAGGACAGTTAAACAAGGTACAGGAATCTATTATCACAGGAAAAGGCGTCCCTGTGGCTCTGTGCATTGAGAATGTGTGCAAGAAATATCAGAACAAAACCGTGGTGGATCATATGCATCTGAGACTGGAACCGGGGGTCTACGGCCTGCTGGGAGCCAACGGTGCGGGCAAGACCACCCTGATGCGGATGATCTGCGGAATCCTGCGTCCCACGGAGGGGAAGATCACACTGGGAGGGCAGTCCATGGACAGCGAAGCCTACCGTTCCATGCTGGGCTATCTGCCCCAGGATTTCGGGTATTATCCCGATTTTACGGGAAGAGAGTTCCTGCTTTATATGGCGGCGCTGAAAGGGATTCCCAAGTCCAGGGCCCGGAGCAGGAGCAGGGAATTGCTGGAACTTGTGGGTCTGGCAGAGCAGGCCCACAAGAAGATAAAGACTTATTCCGGCGGCATGAAGCAGCGGCTGGGAATCGCCCAGGCGTTGTTGAACGAACCGCGCCTGCTGGTACTGGATGAGCCCACTGCGGGGCTGGATCCCAAGGAGAGGGTGCGCTTCCGGGATCTGATCGCGCAGGCGGGTCAAAGCAGCATCGTTCTGCTCTCCACCCATATTGTGTCTGATGTGGAACATATTGCGGACAGCATTTTGATGATGCGGGAGGGGCGTTTGATCTACCAGGGCAAGTGGGAGGAAAGCAGGGGAGACCTGGAGGCATTCTATCTGGAACAGTTCGGGGAAGAGCCCGGGCAGAAGCGGAACTGAAAACAGCGTATGTGAATCAAAAACAGCATATGCGGAACAAAAACGGAAAGGTGATAAATTGAAAATGGGCCTGTTTGGAACCTTATATTTTTTTGAACTGAGGAAAGTATTGAAGCGGAGGATGACCTGGATCGCCTTTGGCGGTGTAGTGTCAGTGATGCTGCTTCTGTGTTTTGAAGTGCTGATGAACAACTACAGCATTACCAATCCGCAGACCGGCGAGAGCTTGCGCTACAGCAAGTATGAGAGTGCCATGGACCGCCAGGAACGCGCGGAGAAATGGAATGGCCGGCTGCTTGACGACACATTGCTTCAGGAGATGCAGGCGGCTTATGCGGACTGGCATCCCGTGGAGCAGGAGACCGTGCGGGATAATGCCGTGACAGTCTCTTCAATCGTGCTGACGGAAGTTTCGGACGATGAGGCGGAAGCGGAGCGGCAGGATCAGCAGCGCAGGGCGTATGAGGCGATCTATAAGTATGTGAAGGGAGTGGTGGGAGAGCAGGATGTACACAGGGTGGATGCCGCCGCGTTTTATGAGCACAGGCAGCGGATGGTGACGGAATATGAGGATACATTGCATCTCACGGAAGGAGAGAAGGGGTATTGGCGTGAGCATGAGGCGCAGGTTCCCCTCATCTTCTGCTGGGACATGGGGCCGTCCATGATGCTGGCTGCCTTTAAAACCATATTGGCTTTGACGGCATTGATGACGGGTATGGTATTTTCCGGTGTATTCGCAGAGGAACATATGCGCAAGACAGACCAGCTTGTGCTGTGCAGCCGCCATGGCCGGGGCAGGCTTTATCTGGCCAAGCTGCTGACGGTCATGACCCTGGGAGTGGTGGGAACACTGCTGGTGGAGGGGGTCGCACTGCTCAGCTTCGGCGTCTTGTACGGATATGGAAATAACTGGAACGGCATGCTGCAGATGTATCTGGAATCTTCCCCTTTTGCCCTGACCCTGGGAGAGGGCATTGTGATTCTGACAGTGCTGCTGCTTCTGGCCGCAGTGCTGCACAGCGTTCTGGCGCTGGTATTTTCAGGCTGGACCAGAAGCAGTCTGGCAACCATGAGCCTGATGATGGTATATACTCTGGGTACCCTGTTTATCAATGTGCCGGAACGGCTGCGGGTGCTGTCCCAATGTCTGTATCTGCTGCCCGCCAAACTGGTAAGAAGCAGCGCCTTTTATGACGCCCGGCTGGTGGGAGGCGGCGGGCACTATCTGACCAACTGGCAGACGGGGATAATCCTGTATCCCCTGCTGGCTCTGGTTCTGGCGCTGCTGGGCAGCCTGATCTACCGCAGATGGCAGATCAGCGGCAGATGATTTCAGGAGACGGGAGCGGATCCGGGTACGACCGATTAAGGCGATTCCTGCCGGTGAAGGCAGAAGAAAAGTTCAGCGGGATAAAATACCGCTCTTATCAATAACCGCAACCAACTCCCGGATGGTTTCTACCGGCAGTACCAGCGCGAAGCGCACATAGCCTTCGCCCAGGCTGCCGAAGGCGTCTCCGGGAGTGCAGATCACTCCGGTGCGCTCCATCAACTCCATGCAGAAATCCTGAGAGGAAGAAAAGCCCCGGGGGATGCGGGCCCAGGCAAACATGGTGCCCCGGCTGTCGGGTACGTTCCAGCCGATGGACCGAAGGCCGCCGCAGAGGGCGTCCCGGCGGGCCTGGTAGGCCATACACTGGGTCTTTACTCCTTCCAGAGGACCGGTCAGGGCGGCAACGGCCGCTTTCTGAATCGGCGCGAACATGCCGAAATCGTACTGGGAGCGCAGGAGTTTTAAAGGTTTAATGATCTCCCTGTTACCGATCAGGAAGGAGACCCTGGCCCCTGTCAGGTTGAAACTTTTGGATAGGGAGAAGGCCTCGATGCCCACCTCCTTTGCGCGGGTATACTCCAGGAAGGAACCGCCGTAATGGCCGTCATAGATGATGTCGGAGTAAGCGTTGTCATGCACTACGATGATATTGTACCTCTCCGCAAAAGCAATAAGTTCTTCATAGAAGGAGGGCGGCGCTATGGCGCATACAGGATTGTAGGGATAGGAGACCATAATGTATTTGGCCCGCCGGGCAATGTCCTTCGGAATCTCCTCCAGTCTGGGAAGAAAGGCGTTTTCCTCCCGCAGATCATAAAAGTAGAGTTCGGCGCCGCCCAGATAAGCCCCTACTTCGAACACTGGGTAACCGGGGTTGGGCAACAGCACCACGTCGCCGGGATCGCACAGCGCCATGCCGATATGGGCGATGCCTTCCTGAGAGCCGGGCACGGCCAGAATCTCGTCGGCATCCAATTCCACCTGAAAACGTCTGCGGTAATACGCCTGCACGGCCTGGGTCAGTTCGGGCAAATCCCGCAGGGTATAATGGTATTGTTCCGGATCGCCGGCAGCGGCGGTCAGGGCCTGGCGCACATGTTCCGCCACCGGGAAATCCGGGGTGCCTACAGACAGATTGTACACTTTGCGGCCGCTGGCCAGCAGTTCTTCTTTTTTCTCGTTCAATGCGGCAAATATGCCGGTCTGGAAATGCGCAAGCCGCGCGGAAGGTTCTATTTTCATATATTGTTCTCCTTGTAAGGAATGAAGCAAAGTCCTGTATGGCAAGTATAACACAAGATATGAGGTTTCGTCCATGCCTTATCAAATGTGCCGGCAGAACCGGCTGCTTTTATGTTGCAAGTTTTCGACCCTTATGCTATGCTTTAGAAAAGCAGATAATATGAATGATCCGGCGAGTTGTGGGGAAGGGCAGTCTTTCCTTTATTTGGCAGAATTGTGCGATAAGGAGGAATAACATGGTATATATAAGAATTAAACATGGGGAACATGAAATAGAGATTCGTGGGGAGCAGGATTATGTTCAAGGGCAGCTGGAACAGTTTTACATATCTATTGAAAATCATGAAAGGCTGATCCGCACAATGCAAGGTACTGACTATCATGGAGAAAAAAAGGATGTCGGTTAATGACATTGCGATTGGTGCCGCAACTTTCCGGCAATCATCCTGAATAGATTTTGCTAAACTATAACAATGTGTGTTCTTTTAATTCGGGCCTGAAGCATGGTCCATGGGATTCCGAGTCTATGTAAAATAATTCCGCAGCATATCCCCCCAAACCTGTGCACATGATTTCTTGTCAAACTTTTTCCCATATGATATCATATAATCTATGTAATACACTCTGAAGCGAGAAGAGATATTCAGTAGGAAACTATCGTATGATAACGGAGGAACAGCCATGAATTATTCTTTGGCGGAGTTGGCTCTGATGACAGGATATTCTGCCCGCTCTCTGCGGAAATTTTACCGGCAGGGAATCCTGACCGGAACCAAGACAGCCGGAAGGCATGTATTTTCACAGGAGGATGTGGAGCGTTTTGCAGCGCAGCCTTTCATCCAAAGCGGTATACAGACCAAGGCTGCAATGCGGGTGCGGCATTTTCTGGAGGAAGAACATACCCGGCAGCCTTCGTCCTGCCTGATCTACGATCAGCCGGGCGAAGCGCGGGCAGGAGAACTGAATGGGATGTTGCTGCATTATATCAACCGGGAGTGTGGAGGGGAACTTGCCTACACATATCTTTATGATGCTAAAAAGGATGTGGGAAGGTTCGTTTTCATCGGACAGCCAGCAGAGATAGCCGCCGTTCTTCAAAGAATTGGGGAAGGTCATATGGAAGAAACCCAATAGAGCAGGAGGGAGAGGAAAGGCTGTTTCTGGAAGGCCCCGCGCTGCCGGAGCAAAAGGAGGAGGGCAGCCGGGAGGCGGCAGAGTATTGGAGAACAGGGGTATATCTATGAAAAGCGAGGAATTGACAGAAGGGGCAGAACTGCTGTCCGGGCAGGGCACGGAGGGGCGGGAGGAAGCCCATGCGGTACAGTCCGGGGATTCAACGCAGCGTCATGGGAAAAATCATACAGAGCGGCACAATCCGGTGCACGCGCCCATTCCCGGGCTGGGGCTCCGAAGTATTAAAACAGCCCTGGCAGCATTGCTGACGGCCCTGCTGTACGGCTTTTTACCGGGCAGCCCCACCTTTGCCTGCATAGGCGCCATATTTGGAATGGGTGCGGACATGGAAGAATCCCGCCGCAGTGGGGGAAACCGTTTCTTCGGCACGGTGATCGGCGGCTTTATCGGGCTGGGACTGTACTGGCTGGAGCATCTGGCCTATCCGGAGGGCTGTTATTGGCTGCGGCTTCCCATGGTTTTTCTGGGGATTATTGTACTGATTTCCATGTGCGTCATGTTTCATTGGCCGGGCGGGGTGCAGCCGGGGGGCGTGGTGCTGTGTATCATTTTATTCAGTACGCCGGCCCACCACATTGATTACGCGATTCACCGCATGATTGACACAGGCGTGGGGGTGGTCATTGCACTTCTGTTAAATTATCTGCTTCCCAGGAGCAGACTGGAGCGCTGGCTCCATCTGGACCTGTTAAAGAAGCGGAATCAGCCGTAGAAGCCATGGGGCGTCATGAGCATATCCTGTATTGCCTGCAAAACAAAATTAACCCTTTTCAGGACAAAATTAACAGACAGAACAGAGAATAGAAGTGTTATAATTGAGGAAACAGGACGGGAGAAGCCTATGAAAATAGCAGTTTGTGATGACTGCCATGAAGATGCCATGCGATTGGAGACTTTTATGGAAGGTCAGGATATCAGGCTGTACTTTGACCCCCAAAGACTGCTGGCGGATGTGGAAAACCGTCAAATGCGCTTTGACTTGTATTTGCTTGACATTTTCATGGATGACTCCATGGGAGGGATTGAACTTGCGGAACGCATCCGTGCCCGGGATGAGGAAGCCGTTATTTGCTTTGTCTCCACCAGTGATGCTTTTTACCGGCAGGCATATGATCTCTATGCAGTGCAATATCTGCTGAAACCGGTGCAGGAGGCGGATGTCCGGCAGCTTCTGGAACGGCTGGTCCGGCGCAGGGGCAGGGAAAGGGACCAGCGCCTGGGATACAAATGGCGGGGCCAGGCAGGCTTTATTCCCTATGGCAGGATTCTCTATATCGACAGCCGGGAACACACGCTGTTTATCCACTGCCAGGACGGGACTGTGCAGGCGTGTAAAGGAAAGCTGGACGATTTGGAGATTCAGGTGTGCGGGGAAGTGTTTTCGCGGTGTCATCAGAGTTTTATTGTCAATATGTATCATGTGAACAGGCTGGAAGGGTGCCAACTGCTGGTTGCGGGCCAGGGTATTCCCATATCCAGACGCTATTTTGCCGAAGTGAAGAGCCGGTACCAGGAGATTTTGTTTGAGGAGGTGGATTGATGGCAGTATTTCGAGATTTATCCCTGCTGTGGTCCCTGTCTCACATATTGATTATCTTTATGCTGCTGTACCGTTCCCGCTTTTCCAAAAGAAAAACCTTTTTTCTAACAGGAATTACGATGGGGCCGCTGATCCTGCTGAATGTGGCAGGGGTGGTGATTTTCGGGACGGAGTTTATGGGAAAGGCTTTCATCCTTACCTGTACTCTTCCCAGTCTGCTGTTTTTCTGGTTTGTCTCCAGGGATAAGAATGGGAGGTTCTTTTTTACTTTCTGTTTGGCAGATACGGCGGCATTGTGGATTATCGCCGTAACCAATCTGCTGGATTTTTATCTGGGAGGGCAACAGTTTGTACTGATGCTTATCGGCAGATTTGTGTTGTTCCTGCTGGCGGAATGGGTGGCTGTCCGCTATTTGAGAAAGCCTTATCTGGAGCTGCAGGAATGGGTGACCGGCGGCTGGGGAATCTTTGCGGGCATGACGGCTCTGTATTATGTGCTGCTGGCTGTATTTTCCAATTTTCCTGTTGTGATCACGTCCAGACCCCAGGAAATGCCCGCGTTTTTGTTGGTATTGGCGCTGATGCCCATGACTTATGCCACAATTTTCATAGCCATGTATCGGCAGCTTCAACTTTATCGGAAGCAGCAGAGCGAGAGGGTCCTGCAGGAGCAGAAACATTCCCTGGAGGCGCAGTTGGAGAACCAGCAGGCGATCCGGAAGCTGAAGCACGATATGAAGGGGCATGTGGTAACTTTGTCGGGGCTGCTCTCTGCCGGCAAAACCCAGGAGTCTCTGGAATACTTGAAAAAGCTGGTAGTGGAGATGGATGTGCTGTGGGGGCAGTTTTGTGCCAATCCATACCTCAATGCCGTGATCAGTTATTACGCCCGGAAATTTCAGGAACTGGAGGCGGAACTTCGGCTGGACATCCGGGTCGGGGAGGAGGAACTGCCCTATATGGAGCTGTGCCAGATTCTCTCCAACGGGCTGGATAACGCCTTGACCGCTCTGCGGGAACTGGCCCCTGGGGAGCGGGAGGCTTCGGTGCAGATGAAATACAGCCGGGACTATCTGGTGATCCGTGTCAGGAACCTCTGCAGGAAGGGACTGCGGGTGGAAAAAGGCATACTGCCCTCTACAGACAAGAAGGAGGCAGGTCATGGCTTTGGTCTGATTACCATACAGGAGGCTGCGGGGAGACTGGGCGGCGATATGCTGTGTTATACGGAGAACGGGAATTTCGTGCTGGATGTGATGGTGCGGGTCCAGGCGCTCCATATGAGTTGAATTAAAAATGCGAAAAGCTGCGGGGAACAGAGGGACTTGACGGACTGACAGGGGTTAGGCGGAAAATGAACGGTAACAGGAAAATGCGGATTTTCAGAGGAATGCTGCTGTTGGTGGTGATCCTTTGCCTGATCTTTCTGGGGCAGGCGTATTATCATTCTTACCGGCAGCGTCAACAGCAAAGGGCGCTGGAGGAACTGCGGGAGATTTCCGGGCCGGCGGCAGCAGGGACACAGGACGGCTCCTCATTGCCGGAGGTTGCCGGGCCGCAGGATGGGATTGTGCCGCCGGAGACCAGCAGGGCTCCCGGAGAGACGAATCCCCTCCCGGAGGGGGAGTTGTCCAACGCCCCGCCTCCTGTCTTGGAAAAATACCGGGCGCTGTATCAGGAGAACGGCGACCTGGTGGGATGGCTCTCCATAGAAGGTACGGATATTGACTATCCGGTGATGCAGCGGGAGGATGACGAGTATTATCTGCACCATGATTTTTATGGCGAAGAAAGCAGATACGGATGCCTGTATGTGAAAGGCCAGGCGGACGTGGATACGCCTGGAACCAATTTTATCATCTATGGGCACAATATGAAGGACGGTTCCATGTTCGGGGATCTGGATCTGTACCGGAAGGAAAGTTTCTGGCGGGAACATCCCAGGATCTCCTTTGATACGCTTTATGAGGAGAGAACCTATGAAATCATAGCGGTGTTCCGCTCCCGGGTTTATCAGCCGGAGGAGGATGTATTCAAGTATTATCAGTTTTACCAGGCCGATAATCAGGAAGAATTTTCCTGGTTCTATGAAAATATCAAGGAATTGTCTCTGTATGACACGGGAGTGACAGCCGCTTTCGGAGACACTTTTCTGACCCTTTCCACCTGTGCTTATCATGTGGAGGACGGAAGATTTGTGGTGGTGGCAAAAGCCATTGCCGCGGGGGAATGATTCGGGTGCCCCGGTCCGCGGGAGCGGATGGGGGCGTATTTATGAGGATAGATCAATTATTCCATACGATAGGTCATTGTCAGAAACACCGGGATATTTTATGATGAAAGAATGGGAAACCAAGTAAATAGGCAACAGTGCACGCCCCGGCAATTATGCTTTACACTCTAAGGGGAGCACATAAGGTAATCACAAAAAATGACGAAAGGATAATTGAGCGATGAAAAACTTGAAGATGAGCACCGTAATTACCACCATCATTTCTGTGGTGGCGGCTGTCTGTATTCTCCTTCTGTACCTGGTGGCCAGCCGCAGTATGATGGTGACCATGCGCGATACGGCAGTGGACAACATGCAGACCTCGCTGGAGGCCCGGGCGGCGATTATCGAGGAGTATGTGGACAAGGCGGAACAACTGCTGATCGCCTACAGTAAGGCCCCTGTGGTGGCCGAACTCCTTCGGTCACCGAAAGACGCCGGGACGGTGCGGGCCGCCCAGGCGTATACAGAGCAATTTTACGCCGGACTGGAGGGCTGGGAAGGCATCTACATAGCAGAGTGGAACACCCATGTGCTGACCCACTCCAATCCTGCCGTGGTGGGGATCACCACCCGGGAGGGGGAGCCTCTGAAACAGCTTCAGGACGCCATGACAGCGGCGGGAGACATCTACAACACGGGCATCATCATTTCTCCTGCCTCCCAGAAGCTGGCGCTGTCCCTGTACTGTCCGGTGTACGATGCGGACGGCAAGACCATCCTGGGCTATGTGGGCGGCGCCCAGTTCGCCGAGAGCCTCAAGACGCTGTTGGACGGGCTCAGCGTCAAGGGCATGGAGAATGCCAGAAATTATATGATTAATACGGCCACGGGGGTACATATTTTTGACGAAGATCCGGAGCGCATGGCCACTCCCATCGAGGACGGGATGCTGCAGTCCGTTATTGCCTCCGTGACAGGCGGCGGGCAGCTGAACGGCAATATGGAATATACTTCTCAGGAGAATGTGAAGAGTATTGCCGTGTACCAGGCCATGCAGGATCGGGGTTGGGCGGTGGTGCTCAGCGACGGTCAGAGCGAGATCTACAGAGAAGCCTACGCCAGCAGGAATATTCTGGCAATGATCTGTGCGGGAGCCTATGTGCTCATCGTGGTGCTGGCCTGGATCTCCGTAAAACTCTGCGTCAAACCCCTGGAAGTGGTGAGAAAGTCCATTATAAGCATGAAGAATCTGGAACTTAAGGCCCCTGCCGAGCTGGGCAAATACGTGGGCGGCAAGAGCGAAACCGGCCAGATCGCTTCGGCCATGGGGTCCCTGTATGACACCTTGCGGGGCATTGTGTCCACTCTGCAGAACTGCACGGAATCCCTGGAGCATTCTACGGGTACCATGAATGACGCCACCATGACGCTGATCGAGTATGTGGGCGACAATTCGGCCACCACCGAAGAACTGGCCGCCAGCATTATCACCACCAACGGAGCCATCAGCAATGTGGTGGGCGAGATCGAGAAGATTTCGGAACTGGTGGGCTATGTGGTGGATAAGGTGAAAGTGGGCGATGAGAAGAGCAGACAGTTGATCCGCACCGCGGAGGATATGAAGAAAATGGCGGGAAGCGCCCTGGAAGAAGCCGATACAAAGATCCGGCAGAACCGCAGCAACATGGAAGCGGCCATGGTCAACCTGCAGTCTCTCACCCGGGTCAACGAGATGGCCAAGCAGATTCTGGACATTGCCAGCCAGACCAATCTGCTCTCCCTGAACGCTTCCATCGAGGCCGCCAGGGCCGGAGAACAGGGAAAGGGTTTTGCGGTGGTGGCGCAGGAGATCGGCAATCTGGCCTCCAATTCCTCCGCCACGGCCAGGCAGATCTCGGATATCTGCGAGGAAATCAACAGCAACATTGCCAATGTGCAGGACTGTGTGGATGATATTATCGGTTTTATGGAGGGAGATGTGTCCCAGCGGTTCCAGGAATTTGCCGATATCGCCAACGAGTACAGTGTATCCGTGGCCAATATCCGCAGTGCCATCGGTGAGATTGAGGAGAGCTCCGAGGGCTTTGAGGCTTCCATCACCAGCATACGGGACCGTATGGGCGTGATCCAGTCCGCTTCCAAGGAAAATGAGGTGGGTGTGGACGAAATCGTGGCCAAGATCGAGCGTACCAACGTGACGGCGGAAGAATTGCAGAACGTGAGCAAAACCAACAGGAGCAATGCGGAAGAGATCAGTTCCGTGGTGGATCAGTTCACACAGTAACAGACCGGCGGGCGGCGATTTGCATAGACAGACAGCCGGGGAAAGGGAATGGTATGACGGAGAAAAGGGTAGTTCTGGATAGTAACGCGGAAGCGGCTTTTTCCAATCAGGTGGATTATTGCGTCGGCACCGGAAGGATGGGGCTGGCGCTGCACCAGGAGTATCAGGAGCAGCTTAAGCTGGTGCAGGAGTATATCGGTTTCAGCCATATCAGGGGACATGGTCTGTTCAGCGATGACATGGCCATCTATCAGGAGGGGGAGGACGGCAGTCCGGAGTACAATTATACATATCTGGACCGGGTGATGGACAGCTACCGCAGGCTGGGACTCAAGCCCTTCCTGGAACTGGGATTCATGCCGGGAAAACTGGCCAGCGGCAGCCAGACCATATTTTACTGGAAGGGCAATACCACGCCTCCGGCCTCCTATGAGCGCTGGAATGATATGGTGAAGGCCCTGCTGGAACATCTGTGTCAGAGATACGGCAGGGAAGAAGTGGTGACCTGGCCCATTGAGGTATGGAATGAGCCGAACTTGCCGGGATTCTGGGAACATGCGGACATGCAGGAATATTTCAGGCTGTTTCACAGCACCTTCTATGCGGTGAAGGAGGTGGACCCGCGCTTTAGAGTGGGCGGTCCGGCGGTCTGCGGCGGCAGCGATGAGGTCTGGATCAAAGCGTTTATGGAGTACTGCCATGAGCAGGGGATTCCGGTGGATTTTGTCACCAGGCATCATTATACCACGGAGTTTCCCCAGAAGGCGGGGCACTATGGCTATGCCGAACTGCAGGACTCCGAGGGCGGATTTGCCAATCTGCGCACCACCCGGGAGATCATAGACGGCTATTCGGAGTACCGGGGAAGGGAGATCCATATCACCGAGTTTAATACCTCCTATATTCCCAACTGTCCGCTGCATGACACCAATCAAAACGCGGCGTTCATCGCCAGGCAGTTGTCCAGGCTGGGAGATGGTAATGCCTCTTATTCCTATTGGACATTCGGGGACGTGTTCGAGGAGCAGGGAGTGCCCTTTACACCTTTCCACGGAGGCTTTGGCCTGGTGGCCAACGGCTGTATTCCCAAGCCCACCTTCTGGACCTTTGCCTTTTATAAGAAACTGAAGGAGAAGCCGGGCCGCTGCATCTACAGGGATGATCAGATGGTGGTTCTGGAGATGGAGGACGGCTCCTGCCGGGGCGTGGCCTGGAATATGACCGAAAGGCGGTCGGGAGAGGATTTTATGTTCCGGCTGGAACTGCCCGCCGGCGAGGAGGGATGTCTGGTGCTCCAGACAGTGGATGAGATATGCTGTAACCCCTTGAAGGTGTGGCATGATCTGGGAGAACCCTCCAGTCTCACCTCTCAGGAACTGGAACTGCTGAAGAGGGCAGCTCAGCCTTTTGTGGAGACCAGGCGCATCACTCCCCGGGACAGCAGGGTGGAACTGGCATTTCCGCTGCGGGAGAACGGAGTGGTATATTTTTCCTGGGAACCCGGCCAGGTCAGATCGGACAGCGGATATACTTATGAGAGGGTTATGCAGTACCTGTAGAAGGCGGAAATTAAGTCTCTCTCTTTCAGGATCTAATTGTATATGTGCCAAGTCACAGGTTGATATCTGTGGCTTGGCATTTTTTATTACACAATTTGTTATAGATCGAAGAATTTATGAGCTATTGAAAATAGTGATTATTCACACCGACTATGTTTGAAATCTAAAAATATTTATCGAAACCTTGTTTATTTAAGATATAAAGGTTATACTACCAAATAATAGCAGTTGCATCATACATCATTTTAGAAAAGAGGGACAGATATGTCAGCAGAATTGGACAGAATACAAGCAAGCATCATCAACCTTCAGGAAGAGAAGAGTGCGGCGGCTGCTTGCCGATCGGGAGCAGATGAATCGTAAGGGCTTGCGCCAGAAATCTCTCAGCCTTCCAAGATGCCTATATGTCTGTTGTAAGGCAGTATGAAACAGCCATACGGCGAGACGAGTGTTGGCGTATCGTACAGGAAAAGGACAGCGCGATCCGAAAACAGCAGATGGAACTTGCGCAGCAGAAGGAAAGAGAGCAGAGGATTCGGGAAGAGCAGGCCAGACGCGCAGAGGAACAGCGACTGTCCTTGCGGTTCACAGACTGTCTTGCGTAGATAGCGTCGATGCGATTTTCCATTGACAGCTCCTTTCCGTATCGGAATGGAGCTGTCAACCTTTACAAGTATATTATACCAAAGACAGCCCCACCTCTGGTCACGGTGTCCAGAGGCTTCGGAATAGAGAAACGCCCGCACAGCGCAAGGCTATACGGACGTGTCGGGGCGACAGGATTTCACAAATTTTGCAGTTGTGGACAGAGTTTTCCACTGAAGAAGTCAGACTTTTTTTGACAAGTACCTATCTACCTTTGATCTCATAGCGGTATCCTCCTATGTGCGCCAGTGAATATAAAAAAACAGCGGCGTTGAATAATGAACCGCCGCTGGGCAGACATTTTTCTGATTATTGAGTTGCTTGCTTTTTATGTCGGGTGGAAATCAGAACATACAGCGCAGACCACGAAATACAGTGAATCACGAGAATACCAACATCTTTTGTCGCTGTCCCAAGACTCCCGGCGGACAAGGCCATAATGCCATCAAAGGCGGGATGGGATGGGACGATATTGCAAATGACCGCCAGTGGCCCGTTCACCCCAGTCAGGGCGCACACAATGGGTACGGCCAGGAATACCAACATGACGATCTTGATATAGACCACGCCGATCATCAGACCCTCGGAGAGCTTACCGATAAACAGGCCAATCAGTGCAG